>JADMIO010789729.1_pt1 | contig 47852 bp, 39 predicted proteins | sample 8958161 | NCBI WGS metagenome assembly JADMIO01 (sample SAMN16585339, study PRJNA669376) | soil metagenome | isolation source: Crop rotation soil | place: USA: Cullars Rotation, Alabama | collected 2011
CTTTCCCCGAGCTCGACCAGGCCGACGCGGCGTTCGGCGAGCTGCCGGCGACGCACCCCTGGCGCGCCGAGGCGGCGGCGCTGAGGCAACGCCTGGCGGGACGCTGACCGCCGCGATCGGCGTGTCGCAAACCGCCCTGTCACGGCGTTGTTCGGAGCACGCCGCTTCGCGGCAGGGGAGGATGCGATGGTTCCGTTTTCGAATGGCTGCGTGTTTCGCTTCGCGCTCGCGCTCGCCGGCGCGCTGCTGGCGCGGGCCGCACCGGCGATGATCACGGTCGGGCCCGACTCCGATCCGAACTGCCAGTTCCACGACGTGACGTCCGCGGTCGAAGCCGCCGACCAGGCGCCCGGCATCGATCTCGTCGCGATCTCGACCGGCACGTACACCGGCGTCTCGACGATGCTGATCACCAGCAGCGACGACATCATCGTCGAAGGCGGCTTCGCGAACTGCAGCGCCGGCATCTCGAGCGGCACGTCGACGCTCGATGCGAACGGCGCCGTCATCCACGGCTCGCTGTTCGCGCACGTCGGCGCCGGCCGGCTGACGCTGCTGCACCTGACGCTCCAGAACGGCAACGCCGGCGTCGGCGGCGGCGTCGACTCCGAAGGCAGCGGCGAGCTCGTCCTCAGCGACGTGATGCTCGCCAACAACAACGCCGACTACGGCGGCGGCCTCTTCGCGCTCGGCGGGAGCCCGAACAAGCAGGTCACGCTGGTCGGCACCAAGTTCAACAGCAACACCGCGCGCGGCAACGGCGGCGGGCTCTGGGCGATGCACGCCGACATCCACATGGATTCGGGCGGCGAGAGCTATTTCCTCGGCAATCTCGCGCAAGGGTCGATCGCCGACACCGGCGACGGCGCCGGCTTCTACGTCGTCGACTCGAACTTCATCGCGCGCACGCACGGCGTGTTCGGCTTTCCGTTCATCGGCAGCAACATCGCGGCGCGCAACGGCGGCGGCGCGTACTTCGGCGCGCAGACCGGCGGCGCGTACGAGTTCTTCCTGTTCAACGACGACGCGACGAACCCGCTCGAGCTCGCCGACAACGCGGCGCCGACCGGCGGCGCGATCTACATGAAATCGGCCGCGTCGGGCACGCAGATCCTCTCGTTCGCCGACCTTCGCAACACGATCATCCGGCACAACACGGCGAACTACGGCGCGGTCGCCGCGCTCGATTCGAACGGGCAGGATTTCGGGGTCACGACCGAGATCCGCTTCGAGCAGTCGAAGGTCGGCGACGCCGAGCCGCCGTGCGCGCCGGGCCTCGAATGCAACCTCATCACCGACAACCTCTCGCAGCTCGGCGATCTCATCCAGGCGACCGGCAGCGGCCCGACCGGCGGCGTCGGCATCGAGCTGCTGCGCGCGCGCGTCGTCGGCAACACGGCGCTCGCGAACGGCGGCGGCGTCGCGTTCGTCGGCGACGGGTACGCGCGCATCGACGGCAGCCTGTTCGCGGAAAACGTGCTCTCGGGCGACCTCCTCGCCGCAGTCGACGCGGACATCCACTTCGCGAACTCGACGGTCGCGCACAACACGTTCGGCGGCGACGAGCTTTTCCTCGTCGCGCTCGTGCCCTCGTCGCTCGAGATCCTGCACAGCCTCCTTGCGCAGCCGAACGATCCGGTCAACGCGTTCAACGTCGGCACGAGCATCCCGGTGACCGTGCACGACGTCGGCGCCGAGGACGTGTTCGGGCTCCCGACCGATCCCGGCAACAACGTGCAGTTCCTGACCGATCCGTTCGTCGACGCCGGCAACGGCGACTTCCACATCCGCACGACGTCGTCCGCCGTCGATCGCTGGTCGGCCGCGAACAACGATCCGGACGATCCCGCGCCGACGCTCGACCTCGACGGCAACCTGCGCCCGTTCGTCCACAACTCGACGACGACGCCGTACGACTTCGGCGCTTACGAAGCGGGCTCGTTCGCCGACGCGATCTTCATCGACGGATTCGACTGACGCGCGCTAAGCGGCGGCGGCTTTCCTGTCGAGGATCGCCGCTGCGGCCCATTCGCCGGTCTCGACGCCGCCTTCCATGAAGCCCTGGTTGTCGAACGCGCAATGCTCGCCGGCGAAATGGAGGTTGCCGGCGCGCTCGCCGATCGCGCCGCGGATCGTCGTCCACTGCCCCGGCGTGAAGCACGCGTAGCTGCCGAGCGTCCACGGATGGCTCGGCCAGTGGAAGCGCGCCTCGCGCGCGTTCGTGCGCGCCGATGAAAGCCCGGGATAGATCGCTTCGAGCGCCGACACGGCGATGTCGGCCTGCGCCTTCGGCGTGCCCTCGCCGATCTCGATGCCGTGCCGCCCGCCGACGAAGTTGGTCAGGATGCCGGACGCGCCGGGCTGCATGCGCGAGGTTTCCCACGTCGTCTGCGGCTTGAGGTCGCTGTATGTCGCGCCGCCGAGCCTGTGGCGCGTCCACCAGACGCGCTCGTCGAAGCCGATCATGAGCTTTGCGTTCGTGCCGTAGCGGAGCTCGTCGATCGCGCGGCGCTTCGCCGGCGAAAGCTCGACGTCGATGCGCACGCGCCGCAGCGTCGTGAACGGCGTCGCGAGCACGACGCGGCGTGCGCGCACGTCGAATGCGCCGGCGCCGCGCCTGAAACTCAGCGTGTAGGCGCCCGATGCATCCTGACGCAGCGCTTCGAGCACGCAGCCGGTTTCGACCGCATCGCCGAGCGCGGCGCCGAGCCGGTGCGGAATCTGGTCGTTGCCGCCGCGCACGTGGAAGCGCTCGTCGCTCTCGCCGAAGACGTCGAACTTCTGCGTGTCGGGGCTGATGAACGTGAGGAAGTTCAGCGCCGACTGCTCGTCGCATTCGAGGCCCATCTCGGTCGTGTAGGCGACGTCGATGAGCTTGCGGAACCAGCCGGTTGCGCCGTTGCGGTCGAGCCACGCCGCGACCGATTCGCGGTCGAGTCCCTCGGCGCCGCCGGGCGCCGCGTAGGTGATCTTCTGGTCGGGAAGCGTGTCGAAATCGCGATCGACCGCGGCCGCGAGCGGCGCGTACGCGTGCAGGATTTCGCGCTCGCCGTAGCGCTTGCCGCCGTGGAACCAGATGTCGCCGGCGACGGCGGTCGGATCGGCCGAGAGATCGTCGAGCGCGAGCCCGAGCTCGCCCGCGAGCGCCTGCATGCGCACGTGACCGCTGTCGATCAGCTCGCCGCCAAGCTCGCAGACCTGGCCGTCGGCGAAGTGGTTCGGGAGGCTGAACATGCGCCCGCCGATGCGATCCTGCGCTTCGTAGATGCGCACGGGAACACCGGCCTGGCGCAGGCGATACGCGCAGGTGAGCCCTGCGACGCCGGCACCGACGACGACGACCGCATCGTCCTCGCGCTTGGGCCTCATCGCCGCCGGCGTGCAGGCGCCGAGCAGCAGCGCGGTCGACGCGCCGGCCGAGTCGCGCAGGAACCGCCGTCGCGCGTTGTCGATGCGAAGCTCGCGATCGCGCGCGATCGCCTCGTCGAGCGGCTCGCCCGTCATGCGCGCACGGCGCGCGATCGCGGCGGCGCGACGCAATACGTCGACCAGTGGCGTGCGTGCCATGCGCTCTCCCCTTCGCCGGCGTCCCCGCGCCAAGCGTACCGCGAGACGCGCCTTCGCGTCAGTCGAGCGGCGTCGCACCCTGCGCGAGAAGCTGCTCGAAGCGCGGGTCGCCGCGCAGCGCGTCGAAGTCGGGGTCGAGGCGGAACCGCGCCGACGTCATGTCGCTCGGCTCCGTCAGGAGGCGTTCGACGACGGCGATCGCGCCGTCGCGGTCGTCGAGCCGCGCGAGCGTGCGCGCCATCGATTCCTTGCCGATCGCGCCGTTCATCGCGTCGTTGGCGAGCGGCCCTTCGCTGAGCCGGCGCGCGTACTGCAGCGCGCGCTCGCGATCGCCAAGCCCGGCGTACGCGATCGCCGACAACATCAGGACCTCGGGCTCCTGATTCGCCTTGGCGGCCGACTCGCGCAGCTCGTCCGCTGCGGCCTGATAACTTGCGCGCGAGCCGGCGGCGTCGCCGCTCCAGCGCCGGAAGTCGCCGATCGAAAGCTCGAGCCTCGCGCGCCGGAGCTGATCCCACTCGTTCAGGGGCGAGGACGCACGCAGCGCTTCGAACCACGCGAGCCCTTCGGCGAACTTGCGCCGGTACGCGTACTGCGCGCGGCGCTGCAACAGCGTATCGCCGCCGGCGTCGACGGATGGCGGCAGCAGGCTCAGCCCGGCATCTGCGCGATCAAGCTCGCCAAGTGCCTGCAGCTTGTCGGCTTGGCAGGCGATCAGGACCGGATCGTTGCCCCAGATCCCGCGCATCGCGCCGACGATCTGCGCCGCCTCGGCCGGACGGTGCGCGTAGATGAGCGTTTCCGCGATGACGGCGGTGTTGTCGCGCGACAGCGGATCGAGCGCCTGCGCCTGCCTGAAATAGCCGAGCGCTTCCTGCCAGTGACCGAGCCGGCGCGAGACGAACCCGAGCGAGCGCAGTACCTCGATGTTGTTCGGCCAGCGTTCGTGCAGCGCCTTGAGCTCGCGCTGAGCGCCCTGGTAGTCGCGCTCGACGTAGTGCGTGTAGTCGGCGTGCGCGAGCTGCACCTCGACGAGATCGGGCGCGAGCGCCATCGCCTCGTCGAGCGCGTGGCGCGTGCGTTCGAGCTGCGCCGTGTCGCTGTTGCCGAAGCTCATGTTGGCGTCGATCCGCGCGCGCAGCGCCCACGCGAGTGCGAACTTCGGGTCGAGCGCGACGGCCTTGTCGAGCGCGGCGCGCGCGTCGAGGAACCCGGGTTCGTCGAAGGTCTGGTACGCGATCAGCGAGTGCAGATAGAGATCGTAGGCCCTGCCGTTCGTCGTCGGCTTCGCCTTGAGCGCAAGGCTTTCGCCCGGCGTGATCTTCGCGGCGAGCACGGTCGCGATGGAGCCGGCGATGTCGTTCTCGACCGACAGCACATCGTCGAGCGGCCGGTCGTACGCCTCGGCCCAGAGATGATCGTCGCTCGCCGCGTGGATCAGCTGCACGTTGACGCGCACCTTGCCGCCCGCGCGCTGCACGCTGCCTTCGAGCACGTTGGCGACGCCGAGCGTGCGCGCGATGTCGGCGAGCGTTCCGGCCTTGCCGGCCGCCTCGACCGCCGAGGTACGCGAGATGACCTTGAGCGAGCCGATCTTGGCGAGGCGCGTCAGGATCTCGTCCTGGATCGCGGCCGCGAAATACGCGCCGTCGGCATCGGCGCTGAGATCCTTGAACGGCAGCACGGCGATCGACGGTACGGTCGCGACGGCCGGCGCTCGCGACACAAAGCGGTAGCCGAGCGCGACGACGGCGACGATCGCCGCCATCGCAAGCGCGGCGATCGCGAGCGGCGCGATGCGTTTCGTGCGCGGTTGATCGGGCGCGACCTCGGGCAACGCCTCGCCCGACGACTCGGCCTGCAGCCGGTAGCCGACGCGCGCGATCGTTTCGACGCTGAACGAGCGGCTGCCGTCGCCGCGGTCGGCCAGCGCGCGCAGTCGCGACATGCAGCGGTTGATCGCGGCCTCGCCGACGACGCGGCCGTCCCAGCAGCGCCGGATCAGCTCGTCGCGCGAGACGACCCGGCCGGCGGCACCGGCCAGCGCGACCAGCACCTGCATCACGCGCGGTTCGACGTGTTCGGCCCGATCGCCGCGAATCGCCTCGCTGACCGACGGCTTGATCCTGAGATCGCCGAGCGTGAAATCGCGCTCGGCCGACAGCCGGACCGGCTCGGGGCGCGCCAGCGCCGGCAGATCGCGCGTCATCGGCAATCCATCCGCAATTCATCCGTGAATCGCAATGGCCGCGGTATTTCGTGGCGCGGGCAACCGGCGCTCAATGGCCCTCGCGACCGGCGGAATCGCCGCGCCGAGCGCAAGGGCGTTACAGCTGCCGTAGTCATGGCCATCCCCGGGCCTCCCCGCGGCCATTCTAGCCCCGCCCTTGGACAGGCGAAACCAGCACAGGAGTGGCAGTCATGCGTCAGTTCGTTCAGGGAATCGGGTTCGCGATCCTGTCCCTCGCGGCATTCAGCGCGCACGCCATCGATCATCAGGTGCACGTCGGCGGGGCCAGCGTACGGTTCGATCCGGCCCAGCTCACGATCAATGTCGGCGACACCGTGACCTGGATCAGCGAGAGCGCCCAGCCGCACAACGTCCACGCGAACGACGATTCGTTCCGTTGCGCCCAGGGCTGCGACGGCGACGGCCACGGCGGCAGCGGCGTCCCGCACACCGGCCCGTGGTCGGCGACGGTCACGTTCACGCACGCCGGCGTCGTCGGCTACCGCTGCGATCCGCACGCCAACTACGGCATGGTCGGCGCCATTACCGTCGTCGAGGGCGGCGGCGGGGGCGGCGGCGATCCCGCGCACGTGCCGATCACGTCGGGCTTCACCGGCGCCTGGTACGACCCGGCGCAGAGCGGCCACGGCATCTTCATCGAGGTGCTGCCCGGCAACCAGATGCTCGCATGGTGGTTCACGTTCAATCCGGACGGCACGCAGCAGGCGTGGTTCGGCAACGTCGGCGCGATCGACGGCGACACCGCGACCGTCGACGCATTGCAGGCGCAGGGCGGCCGCTGGATCCCGAACTTCGATCCGGCCAACGTGACGCAGCAGCCGTGGGGCCGGCTGACGTTCCAGTTCACCGACTGCAACCACGGCGAGGTGACGTTCTCGACACCGGGGCCGTGGGGCAACGGGCACATGGATCTCGTGCGCATTACGCAGCCGGCCGGACTCACCTGCCAGTGACCGGACGCTAGTTCCCGCCGGGGGGCGTCTCCGCGGCGATCAGGCGCTCGAAGCGCGGATCGCCGCGGAGCCGATCGAAGTCGGGCTCGAGCTTCAGCATCGACGTCGTCAGCGGGCCTGTTTCCGCCATGAGTTTCTGCAGCGCCGCGATCGCGGCGTCGCGTTCGCCGAGCCGCGCGAGCACGAACGAGCGACGCATCTCGGCGTTGAAGCCGTCGAGCGGATCCTTGCCGAGCGGATTCAGCGCGACGACGCGATCGATGTAGCGCATCGCCGTCGCCTTGTCGCCGAGCCCGGAATACGCGATCGCGATCGGCGTCAGCGTGTTGTCGTCGTCGGGCTGCTCCTGCAGCGTCGGCAGCATCAGGTCGAGCGCCATCGCGTAGCTTTTCCGCGCGCCTTCAGCATCGCCGGCGCGCGCGCGGAAATCGGCGAGCACGAGCTCGACGAATCCCCGCTGGAACGGCGCCCACGCCGCGAACGCCGACGACGCGTGCAGGTTCTCGAAATAGCGCTGGCCTTCGGCGAACTGGCGCCGGTACGCGTACTGGACGCGCCGCGGCCAGACGTCGCCGTCGTCGTCGGCCGCGAGATGGACTTCGCCGAGCAGCGCATCGGCACGATCGAGCGCGCCCATGTCCTGCAAGGCGCCGATCTTCTGCAGCAGCAGCTCGTTGCTGGCGGGCCAGATCGCGAGCGCCGCATCGAGCGCCGCAACTTCGGCCTGCGGATTGCGCTGGAACGAAAGCGTCGTCGCAAGCGTGGTGTGGTTGACGAGCACGAGCGGATCCAGCGTGATGCCTTCGCGAAGATACGCGGTGCTCTCGGTCCAGCGTCCGAGGCGCCGCTCGATCAGGCCGAGCGCGTGCAGCGCGTCGGCGTTGTTCGGCCAGCGCGCGTGCACGCTTTTCAGCGCGCGCTCCGCGGCGACGTAGTCGCGATCGACGTAGTACTTCAGCGTGCCGTCCGCGAGCTGCACTTCGGCGAGATCGGGATTGAGCGCAAGCGCCCTGTCGAGCGCCGCGTGCGCGGCGGCGCGATGATCCTCGCGCGCATCGCCGCCGAACGCGAGGAACGCGTGCGTGCGCGCGAGAAGCGCCCACGCGACCGCGAACGACGGATCGATCGCGACGGCCTGCTGCAGCGCGCCGGCAGCCTCGAGGTTGTTCGCGACGTCCCAGCGGCGCTGCAGCACGAGGCCGCGCAGGTAAAGATCGTACGCGCGACGATCGAGCGTCGGCTGCATCGCGATCGCGGCGCTCTCGCTCGGCGTGATCCTGCCGGCGAGCGCAAGCGCGATCGCGCCGGCGATGTCGTTCTCGACCGAGAGCACGTCGTCGAGCTTGCGGTCGTAGTCCTCGGCCCAGAGGTGCTGGTCGGTGTCGACGCGGATCAGCTGAACGTTGACGCGCACGGTGTCGCCGCCGCGCTGCACGCTGCCTTCGACGATGTGCGCGACGCCGAGCGCGTGCGCCATTTCCTTCAGCGTGATCGGCCGCGCGGCGATCTGCTCCGCCGACGTGCGCGAGATGACCTTGAGCGAGCCGATCTTGGCGAGCCGCGTCAGGATCTCGTCCTGGATGCCGGCGGCGAAATACGCGGCATCGGGCTCGGAGCTGAGGTTCTTGAACGGCAGCACGGCGATCGACGCGTCGGCGGCCCGCGGCCGCGTCGAGGGCGTCGGCGTGCCGTGCAGCGCGATCCAGGCGATTGCGCCGAGCGCGATTGCGGCGATGGCCGCACCGAGCGCGTAGGCACGCGCACGCGTGCGACGCGGCGCCACCGCAGCGCCCGGCGGCAGCGCGCGGCCGGCGCCATCGACCCCTTCGAGCCGGTAGCCGACGCGCGCGATCGTCTCGATCCGGAAGCTCGCCTTGCCCTCGCCGGCGTCGGCGAGTTCGCGCAGCTTGAAGATGCAGCGGTTGATCGCGGCCTCGCCGACCACGCGGCCGTCCCAGCAGCGGCCGATCAGCTCGTCGCGCGAGACGACGGCGCCGTTCGCATCGACGAGCGCGACCAGCACCTGCATGACGCGCGGCTCGACGACATGGCGCTCGCCGCCGCGGACGACCTCGCGCACGGACGGATGGATCGAGAGATCGCCGAGCGCGAAATCGGGCGAGGTGGCGAGGCGCACCGGATCGGACCGCGGCGGATGCGGCGTCGCGCTCATCAGCGATCCATTACCGAAAGATCACAGCCCGGTAACGGCCGCGGTATGTGCGCGCGCCGCCCACCGACGTGCAATGGGCCGGCGAGCCGACGTACCGGCGCGGCGGGCGAAGCGGTGGCGGACTGCGCGCTCACGGCCTGATCCCCCCGGATCGCTGGCCTTCGAACCATTCTACCCAGAGGAGTAAGGACGATGCGTTCATTCCTGCGGCGGCTCCCGATGCTGGGGCTCATGGCCGTGGCCGGCAGCGCGGCGGCGACCGATTACACGGTGAACCTCGGCGGCGGCTCCGACACGTTCCGGCCGAACGACATCACGGTCCAGGTCGGCGATACGGTCACGTTCCACAACTTCGGCGGCCAGCACAACGTGCGCGCGAACGACAACTCGTTCCGCTGCGCGGTCGGCTGCGACGGCAGCGGCGGCAGCGGCGAGCCGAACGGCACGCAGTGGAGCGACACGATCACGTTCGACCACGCCGGCGACGTCGCCTATCACTGCGACCCGCACGCGTCGATGGGCATGAACGGCATCGTCCGCGTCGTCGACGGCGGCGGCGGGACCGGCAACGTGCCGATCACGGGCGGCTTCACCGGCGCGTGGTACGACCCCGCGCAGAACGGCCACGGCATCTTCATCGAAGTGCTGCCCGGCAACCAGATGCTCGCGTGGTGGTTCACGTTCAATCCGGACGGCACGCAGCAGGCGTGGTTCGGCAACGTCGGCGCGATCGACACCGCAGGGAACACCGCGACGATCGACGCGCTGCAGGCGCAAGGCGGCCGCTGGATCCCGAACTTCGATCCCGCCAACGTCACGCAACCGGCATGGGGCCGGCTCGTCTTCACGTTCGCCGACTGCAACCACGGCCGCGTCGATTTCAAGTCGACCGTCGCGGGCTACGGCAGCGGGCACATGGACCTGACGCGCATCACCGAGCCCGAAGGCCTCGCGTGCCCGTGAGCGTCGCGTGCCGGCGCGCGCGTGTAATCACGTGCGCCGGTTCCTGAAATCGAGGCATGCCGGACGTTCCGGTTGTCGGAACGTCGGCGCACAAGGAGGGATGTATGAACCGCAACTTCGCATTGCTCGCCGTCGCGGCGGCACTCGCGCTGTCCGGCGTCACCGCTCACGCAAGCTGCGCGGATCCGCGCGTTGCGCTTTCGAACGGCGCGATTCCGTCGACGCTTCCCGCGGGCGTCAAGTCGGCCGCCGGCTGGGATCATCACCCGCACGACAGCGTCGTCGGCACGTGGGTCGTCAGCTACACGATGAACGGCAACCCGTTCGGCGATGCGTTCATCCAGTGGCACGATGACGGCACCGAGTGGGAGAACATCGACTTCCCGATCCTCGGCGGCAACGTCTGCATGGGCGAATGGCAGCAGACCGGGCACCGCCAGGTGCGGCGCACGCACATCGGCTGGCTCTACACGGACGGCACGGTGTCGGGCTACTTCACCGAGACCGAGACGGACAACCTCTCGCACGACGGCAACTCGTACACCGGCACGAACGACATGAAGATCTTCGACATCAACGGCGTGCAGCAGGGCGAGATGATGGGCGCATCGAGCGCGGTCCGGTTTCCGTAGGCGAAAAAAAAGCCCCGCGGGATGCGGGGCTTTTTTTCTGGAGCGTTGAACCGGCTTGCCCTCACCCTGCCTCTCCCGCAAGCGGGAGAGGGGAAAGGCGCGGGCGGGCGCGACTTAGAAATCCATGCCGCCGCCCATGCCGCCCATGCCGCCGCCGCCGTGGTTGTGCGGCTCTTCCTTCTTCGGCGCTTCGGCGACCATCGCCTCGGTCGTGATCATGAGGCCGGCGATCGAGGCCGCGTTCTGCAGCGCCGTGCGCGTGACCTTGGTCGGATCGAGGATGCCGAACTCGATCATGTCGCCGTACTCGCCGGTCGCGGCGTTGTAGCCGAAGTTGCCCTTGCCGTCGGCGACCTTGTTGAGGACGACGCTCGGCTCTTCGCCCGAGTTCGTCACGATCTCGCGCAGCGGCGCTTCCATCGCGCGGCGGGCGATCACGATGCCGTGGTTCTGGTCTTCGTTGTCGCCCTTGATCTTGGCGATGCCCGACAGCGCGCGGATCAGCGCGACGCCGCCGCCCGGGACGACGCCTTCCTCGACGGCCGCACGCGTCGCGTGCAGCGCATCTTCGACGCGCGCCTTCTTTTCCTTCATCTCGACTTCCGTCGCCGCGCCGACCTTGATGACGGCAACGCCGCCGGCGAGCTTGGCGACGCGCTCCTGCAGCTTCTCGCGGTCGTAGTCCGAAGAAGTCTCTTCGATCTGCGCCTTGATCTGCTTGATGCGCGACTGGATGTTCGCAGCCTCGCCCGCACCGTCGATCAGCGTCGTGTTCTCCTTCGAGATCACGACCTTCTTCGCGCGGCCGAGATCCTTCAGCGTCGCCTTCTCGAGCTGGAGGCCAACCTCTTCCGAGATCACCTGGCCGCCCGTCAGGATCGCCATGTCCTCGAGCATCGCCTTGCGACGATCGCCGAAGCCCGGCGCCTTGACGGCGGCGACCTTGACGATGCCGCGGATCGTGTTGACGACGAGCGTGGCGAGCGCTTCGCCCTCGACTTCCTCGGCGACGATCAGCAGCGGCTTGCCGGCCTTGGCGACGCCCTCGAGCACCGGAAGGAGCTCGCGCACGTTCGAGATCTTCTTGTCGTGCAGGAGGATGTACGGATCTTCCAGCTCGACCTGCTGGCTCTGCTGGTTGTTGATGAAGTACGGCGAGAGGTAGCCGCGATCGAACTGCATGCCCTCGACGACGTCGAGCTGGTTCTCGAGGCCCGAGCCTTCCTCGACCGTGATGACGCCTTCCTTGCCGACCTTGTCCATCGCCTCGGCGATGAGCTTGCCGATCGCATCGTCGCCGTTGGCGGAGACGGTGCCGACCTGGGCGATCGACTTCGAATCAGCCGACGGCTTCGAAAGCTTCTTGAGCTCCTCGACGGCGCCCGAGACGGCCTTGTCGATGCCGCGCTTGAGGTCCATCGGGTTCATGCCGGCGGCGACGGCCTTGAGGCCTTCGCGGATCAGCGCCTGCGCGAGGACCGTCGCGGTCGTCGTGCCGTCGCCGGCGACGTCGGACGTCTTCGAGGCGACTTCCTTGACCATCTGCGCGCCCATGTTCTCGAACTTGTCGGCGAGCTCGATCTCCTTGGCGACGGACACGCCGTCCTTGGTGATCGTCGGCGCGCCGAACGACTTCTCGAGCACGACGTTGCGGCCCTTCGGGCCCAGCGTCGCCTTCACGGCGTTGGCGAGCGTGTTGACGCCGCGCAGCATGCGGTTGCGCGCGTCTTCGGAAAAACGGAGTTCTTTGGCAGCCATTGGAGTTCCTTGGAATGCTTTGGATGAGTGAGGCGAACGAGGCGGCGCTGAAGCGCCCGCTTACTCGATGACCGCCAGGATGTCTTCTTCGCGCATGACCAGGAGCTCCTGGCCATCGACCTTCACTTCGGTGCCGCTGTACTTGCCGAACAGCACCTTGTCGCCCTTCTTGACGGCGATCGGACGGACCTTGCCGTCCTCGAGGATCTTGCCGTTGCCGGCGGCGATGACTTCGCCGCGAATCGGCTTCTCGGCGGCGGAATCGGGGATCACGATGCCGCCGGCGGAGACTTTCTCTTCCTCCAGGCGCTTGATGATCACGCGGTCGTGCAGGGGGCGCAGTGCCATGTTTTGGGTCCTCGAAACGGGTGGTTGGAAGTTGTTGATTCGAAAGTGGAATCCCTGCGCTGCTAGCACTCGGCAGGAATGAGTGCCAATTTTAGCGGCGAAGCATTTCCGTGGGAAGTCGACGAGGAGGCAAGTGAGGCTCGGGCGACCGGTTTCAACCCCCACCCTCGTCGTCCCCGCGAACGCGGGGACCCAGTGCCTTCGCTTGTGGCCTCGGCCGACTTCAAGGCGCTGGGTCCCCGCGTTCGCGGGGACGACGAAGGGTGGGAGCGCGTCGCTCCGGCCGGGGCGGCTAAACTCGACGTTTCCCCCGGAGTCGTCGTGACCGCCCGCATCGCCTTCTGCACCTGCCCCGACGCGCAGACCGCATCGCGCCTCGCGCGCACGCTCGTCGACGAGCGCCTGGCCGCCTGCGTCAACGTCGTCGGCGGCATCGCCTCGACGTACCGCTGGAACGGCGAGGTGCACGTCGACGACGAGGTGCTGCTGGTCATCAAGACGGCAGCCGACCGCTTCGAGGCGATGCAGGCGCGGCTCGTCGCGCTGCATCCGTACGATGTGCCGGAAGTGCTCGCGATCGAGCCCGTCGCCGGCGCGGCGCCCTACCTCGCGTGGCTCGAGCGCGAGACACGGCCGGCGTGAACCCGCGTGCGAGCGTTGCGGTCAAGGTACGGTCTTCGGGAATGACTCTTTTCGTGAATCCGGGGTTTTCGATGCGTCAGTGGTTGCGCGCCGTTCTCGTCCTCATCGCCGCCTGCGGCGTGCTGCCGCTCGCGCACGCGCAATCCGACGACGATCTTTTGCCGGTCGAGCAGGCGTTCAAGCTCACGGCGTCGATCGCCGTGCCCGGCAAGATCGAGCTGCACTGGGCCATTGCGCCGGACTATTACCTCTATCGGGCGCGCATCAAGGCGAAGACATCGCAGGACGGCCTCACGCTCGGCGCGCTCGCGCTGCCGGACGGCACGAAGAAGCACGACGAGTTTCTCGGCGACGTCGAGGTCTACCACACGAGCGTCGATGCGACGCTGCCGTACACGCTCGTCGACGCCGCGACGAAATCGATTGCGGTGACGCTGACCGTGCAGGGCTGTCACGAAGTCGATCCGAAGATCTGCTACCCGCCGCATCCGACGCCGGTGTCGCTCGACGTACCCGTTTCCTCCGCAGGAGCGGCTTCAGCCGCGACGGAGGGTCGCGAAAAGATCGCAGCTGAAGCCGCTCCTGCGGATTCTTCGGCGCCGCTGTCGCTCGGTGCGAAGCTCGGGGTCGCCGCGGATAGCGAACCGCTGCCGCCCGAGCAGGCGTTCGTCTTCGAAGCGATCGCCGCGAGCCCGACCGCGCTGCTTGCACGCTGGACGATGCCGAAGGGCTATTACCTCTATCGCGACAAGAGCTCGGTGAAGCTGACGGGCGGCGACGGCGTCACGCTCGGCGCGCCGCAGTGGCCGAAAGGCGTCGATCACACCGACGAGCACTTCGGCACCGTGCAGGTGTATTTCGATCAGGTCGAATTGCCGATTCCGCTGAAGCGCGAGAAGGGCGCGCCGCAGACGATCCAGGTCGAAGGCGAATACCAGGGATGCCAGGAAAACGGCATCTGCTATCCCGTGATGACGAAGACGGTCGGCATCGAGATGCCGGCGGCGAGCGATGCGGAGTTTGCCGCGGCGAAGGCTTCGTTCGCACCGGCGACGACTGAAGGAGCGCCCTTGCCCGCGCCTGATGGCGCGGCCTCTCCCGGAGGCGGGCGAGGCGAGAGCGCGAGCGGGCAATCGGAAGAACAGGTGCTCGCGGCGAACCTCTCGAGCAACCGCTTCCTCGCGCTATTGAGCTTCTTCGGCTTCGGCCTGCTGCTCGCGTTCACGCCGTGCGTGTTCCCGATGATCCCGATTCTCTCGGGCATCATCGCGGGCTCCGGCGAGAACATCTCGACGCGGCGCGCGTTCGTGCTCTCGATCGTCTACGTGCTCGCGACCTGCGTCGTGTTCACGATCGCCGGCGTGTTCGCGGGGCTCGCCGGCGCGAACCTGCAGGCCGCGTTCCAGAAACCGTGGATCCTCTGGAGCTTCGCGATCCTGTTCGTGCTGCTCTCGCTCAGCATGTTCGGCTTCTACGAGCTGCAGCTGCCGTCGAGCTTCCAGTCGAAGATCGCCGACATCAGCAACCGGCAGAAGGGCGGCTCGCTGATCGGCGTCGCGATCATGGGACTTTTGTCGGCGCTGATCGTCGGACCGTGCGTCGCGCCGCCGCTCGCGGCCGCCGTGCTCTACATCAGCCAGACGCACGATCCGGTCTTCGGCGGACTTGCGTTGTTCGTGCTGAGCCTCGGCATGGGTGCGCCGCTCGTCGTGTTCGGCACCGCGGCCGGCAAGCTCCTGCCGCGCGCCGGCGCATGGATGGACGCCGTGAAGGCGGTCTTCGGCGTGCTGTTCCTCGGCCTTGCGATCTGGATGCTCGCGCGCGTGCTCGATGCGTTCTGGATCATGCTGATGACCGGCGCGCTCGCGATCGCATCGGCCGTCTATCTCGGCGCGCTCGAACGGTTGCCCGAAGGCGCGTCGGGCTGGCGGCGTCTCTGGAAGGCGCTCGGCATCGTGCTGCTCGTCGCCGGCACCGCGGAAATCCTCGGCGCGGCCGCGGGCGGACGCGACGTCACGCAACCGCTCGCCGGCATCGTCGGCGGCGGCGGCACTTCGGCAAGCAACACGCTCGCGTTCCGCACGATCAAGTCGGTCGACGACCTCGACCGCGCGCTCGCCGATGCGAAAGCCGCCAAGCAGCCGGTCATGCTCGACTTCTATGCGGACTGGTGCGTCAGCTGCAAGGAAATGGAGAAGTTCACATTCTCGCAACCGGACGTGCAGAAGTCGCTCGCCGGTTTCGTGCTGCTGAAGGCCGACGTGACCGCAAACGACGACGCCGACCAGGCGCTGCTGAAGCGCTTCAACCTGTTCGGCCCGCCGGCGACGATCTTCTTCGCCGACGGCGCCGAGCGCCGCGCGCTCCGGCTGATCGGCTTCGAGAAGTCCGAAGCTTTCATCGCGCGTGCAGGCAAGGCGCGCGGCTGAGATGTTCAACCGCACCAATGCGCTGATCCTCCTCGTCGCGATCGTCGGCGCGCTCGGCGGCTTCCTCGCCGGCGGCTGGCTGAAGCCGCTGCCGTCGGCGCGCGCCATTCCGCACATGCTCAAGATCGGCGACACGGCGCCGCCGGTCGAGCGGCCCGACGTCGACGGCAAGCCGCGCGCGCTCGCCGAGTGGCGCGGCAAGCTCGTGCTCGTCAACTTCTGGGCGAGCTGGTGCGGACCGTGCCGCGAGGAAATGCCGCTCCTCGACAGGACGCAGCAGCAGCTCGCCGCGAAGGGCCTGCAGATCGTCGGCATCGCGTACGACAATGCCGCCGCAACGCGCGCCTTCCTCGACACGCTTCCGGTCCACTACCCGATCCTGATCGACGACCCGGCGAACGGCAAAGGCCTCTCCGGGACGTTCGGCAACGACCACGACGTGCTGCCGTATTCGGTCCTCATCGGCGCCGACGGCCGCATCCTCGCGCACCGGGCCGGCAACTTCACCGAATCGAAGCTCGAACAGTGGCTCGCGCCGTACCTCTGAGCGGTTTCATCGCGAAATCTCGCCGATCTACGCTCAAACGTCGCCGAACTGGACAGATCGCGCGGTCTCGGCGAGACTAGCCGCCCTTTTTGCCGAGGGTTGCGCCTTGGCCCGGCTGCTCGTGCTGCACGGACCCAACCTGAACCTGCTCGGCCAGCGCGAGCCGGCCGTCTACGGCCGCACGACATTGGCCGAGATCGACGCCGATCTTGCAGCGATCGCGCGCGAATCGGGCCACGATCTTGCGTCCTTCCAGTCGAACTCGGAAGGCGCCCTGATCGATCGGATCCATGCCGCGGCGAAGGAAGGGACCGCTTTCATCGTGATCAATCCCGGCGCGCTGACGCACACGAGCGTCGCGCTCCGCGATGCGCTCGCGGCGGTCGCGATCCCGTTCATCGAGGTGCACCTCTCGAACGTGCACGCGCGCGAGGCATTCCGGCACCGCTCGTACATCGCCGATCTCGCCGTCGGCGTCATCACGGGCTTCGGCGCGGACAGCTACCGGCTCGGGCTCGACGCGGCACTGCGGCGTCTCGCCGGCTGAGCCGGATCGACGCCGGCACCGTTCAACTTTTTTCGAAGGCCTCCCCATGGACCTGCGCAAGATCAAGAAACTGATCGACCTGCTCGAAGAATCGAACCTCGCCGAGCTCGAGATCAAGGAAGGCGAAGAGACCGTGCGTCTCTCGCGCATCCCGAAGGGCATGGTCCCCGCGATGCCGGCCATGGCGCCGGCGCCGGTGCACCATCAGGTTCGCGCCGAGCCGCAAGCCGCAGCGCCGGCCGCAGCGAGCGCACCGGCCGCCGACACCTCGATGCCCGACGGCCACGTCGTCACCGCGCCGATGGTCGGCACGTTCTACGCCTCGCAGAATCCGGAGTCGCCGGCGTTCGTGAAAGTCGGTCAGAAAGTGAAGGCCGGCGATACGCTCGGCATCATCGAGGCGATGAAGATGTTCAACCAGATCGAAGCCGACGTCGCCGGCACCGTGCTCGCCGTGCTCGTGTCGAATGGACAACCGGTCGAGTTCGACGAACCGATGTTCGTCATCGGCTAACACCTCGTCATTCCGGCGAAAGCCGGAATCCATTTTGATTTCCGAAATGAGATGCCCGCGTCGCGGGCATGACGCCGGGAGAAAGGAATTGCTCGATAAAGTCGTTATTGCCAATCGCGGCGAGATCGCCCTCCGTGTGCTCCGCGCGTGTCATGCGCTGGGCATTCGAACGGTGGCGGTTCACTCGACCGTAGATCGGAACCTCAAGCACGTCGGCATGGCCGACGAGTCGATCTGCATCGGACCCGCGCCCGCGGCAGAAAGCTATCTCAACGTCCCCGCGATCATCGCCGCAGCCGAAGTCACCGACGCGCAGGCGATCCATCCGGGCTACGGCTTTCTGTCCGAGAACGCCGATTTCGCCGAGCGCGTCGAGAAATCGGGCTTCATCTTCATCGGCCCGACACCCGAAGTCATTCGGCTGATGGGCGACAAGGTCGAGGCGATCCGCGCGATGAAGGCCGCCGGCGTGCCGTGCGTGCCGGGCTCGGGCGGACCGCTCGGCGACGATCCGGTGACGAATGGAAAGATCGCGCGCGACATCGGCTATCCGGTGATCATCAAGGCGGCCGGCGGCGGCGGCGGACGCGGCATGCGCGTCGTGCACACCGAAGCGCACCTGCACAACGCGATCACGTTGACGAAGAGCGAAGCGAAAGCCGCGTTCGGCAACGATCAGGTCTACATGGAGAAGTTCCTCGAGAACCCGCGCCACGTCGAGATCCAGGTGCTCGCCGACGGACAGGGCAACGCGATCCATCTCGGCGAGCGCGACTGCTCGATGCAGCGCCGCCACCAGAAGGTCGTCGAGGAAGCGCCGGCGCCCGGCATCACGGCCGAGCAGCGCGCCGAGATCGGCAAGGTGTGCGTCGAGGCCTGCCTTCGCATCGGCTACCGCGGCGCCGGCACGTTCGAGTTCCTCTACGAGAACGGCCGCTTCTACTTCATCGAGATGAACACGCGCATCCAGGTCGAGCATCCGGTGACGGAGCTCATCACCGGCACCGATCTCGTGCGCGAGCAGCTCCTGATCGCGGCCGGCGAGAAACTGACGCTGCGCCAGGACGACATCAAGCTGACCGGCCACGCGATCGAGTGCCGCATCAACGCCGAGGATCCCGACACGTTCATGCCGAGCCCCGGGACCGTGAAGCGCTTCGAATGTCCGGGCGGCCCCGGCGTGCGCGTCGACACGCATCTCTACGACGGCTACCGCATCCCGCCGAACTACGATTCGATGATCGGCAAGCTGATCGTGCACGGCCGCGACCGCGCAACCGCGATCGCGCGCGCGCGCATCGCGCTTTCGGAAATGGTCGTCGAAGGCATCAAGACCAACGTGCCGCTGCAGCAGCGCATCCTCGCCGACGCGGGCTTCCAGACCGGCGGGCAGAACATCCACTATCTCGAACGCCGCATCGCCGAGCAGCGCGAGAAAGCGATCGGGCTCGGCTGACGCGATGATGCGAACGACGGTCCTCGCGATCGCGCTGCTTGCGCTCGCCGCGTGCAACGAAAAGGCCGTGCGCCCGGAAACCGGCGTCATCGACGTCGTGCCGAAAGCGAACGGCCACTACGCCGTCGACGGCGAATCGCTGACGTTCGTCGAGCTCGAAGCGCGCCTCGCGGAAAAACCGCCGGCCGGCATCCTGCTCGAAACCTCGCGCATCCGCCAAGGCGCCGCGTGCATCATGATGCTCGGCTTCAAGAGCAACATCCCGATCTGGACGCGCACGCTGAACGGGCAGACGCACCAGCTGAAGTCGGACGTCAAATCGAACGACGTCGAAACGATCGAAAAGTGCCGCTGAGCCGCCGATGGCCTGGCTCGAGCTCTCGCTGATCGTCACCGCCGCGCAGCAGGCCGAGGTCGAGGCCGCGCTCGAGGATCTCGGCGCGCTCGCGGTCACGCTGCTCGACGCCGAGGATCATCCGATCTTCGAACCCGCGCCGGGCGAGACGCCGCTCTGGCCCGAGATCGCGCTTTCGGCGCTCTTCGAGCCCGACCGCGACCGCGCCGGTCTCGTGCACGTGCTGACCGATCTCGTCGCCGATCTCTCGCCCGAGCACATCGCGTTCCGCACCGTCGAGGATCAGGACTGGACGCGCGCCTGGATGGATCAGTTCCAGCCGATGCGCTTCGGGCGCCGGCTCTGGATCTATCCGTGGAACATCGAGCCGCCGCACGAGGACGCCGACGCGGTCGTCGTGCGCCTCGACCCCGGCCTCGCGTTCGGCACCGGCACGCATCCGACGACGGCGCTCTGCCTCGAATGGCTCGATTCGCTCGATCTTTCCGGCCTCACGGTCATCGACTACGGCTGCGGCTCGGGCGTGCTCGCGATCGCCGCGCTGAAGCTCGGCGCCGCGCGCGTCGTCGGCGTCGACAACGATCCGCAGGCGCTCGCCGCGAGCCGCGACAACGCCGAGCGCAACGGCGTCGCCGACCGGCTCGCGCTCGTCGCGCCGGACGAGTTCGCCCAAACGCCGGCCGACGCGCTCGTCGCGAACATCCTCGCAGGCCCGCTCGCCGAGCTCGCTCCGCGTTTCTCAAGTTGTGTAAAGCCGGGCGGCGCGCTCGCACTTTCGGGCATCCTCAAGGGTCAGGAACCCGAGCTCGTCGAGCGCTACTCGGCATCGTTCGATGCGCTCATCGTCGCGGCGCGCGAGGACTGGATCCGCATCAGCGGAACACGGCGCTAGCGGCGCCGTCGTCGGGAATTGCTCGCCGGCTCGGAATCGAAGCCTGGAGGATTTCGTGCACCCGCTCCGCTGGATCGGCCGCAAGCTCGCCGCGTATCTCTCGAGGCCCCGCGACGTCACGCACGTCATGACGCACCATCCGGAGCTGCTCGCCGCGACGCTCCGCAAAGGCGACGTGCTGCTCGTCGAAGGCACCAGCCGCTTCGCCTCCGCGATCCGCTACGTCACGCAGTCGACCTGGTCGCACGCGGCGCTCTGCATCGGCGATGCGCCGGACGCGAACGGCGATCCGCTCGCCAAGCGCCTGATCGAAGCCGACATCAACGACGGCGTGCGCGTGATGCCGCTCGCGTTCTACACGAACTGGCACACGCGCATCTGCCGCCCGGTCGGGCTCACCGAGCCCGAGATCGACAAGCTCGTCGCGTATGCCACCGACCGCATCGGCAACCAGTACGACCTCCGGAACGTCTTCGACCTCGCGCGCTACCTCATCCGCACGCCGCCGGTGCCGGACAAGTACAAGCGGCGCCTGCTCGCGATCGGCAGCGGCGATCCGACGCGCGCGATCTGCTCGTCGCTGATCGCGGCGGCGTTCGGGGCGGTGCGCTATCCGGTGCTGCCCGACGTCGAGATCGCGCGCGCGAAGGGCGAGCACGGACATCACCACGAGCGCGAGATCCTGCACATCCGCGATTCGAGCCTTTACGCGCCGCGCGATTTCGATGTGTCGCCGTACTTTCGAATCGTGAAGCCGTCCTTGCAGGACGGCTTCGATCCGCATGCGTTGCATTGGGCGCAGGAAGCCGACCCGGGCTGACTTCGCCTCATCCCGGCGGAGGCCGGGTCCCAGCTCTCCTCCGTCATACCGGCGAAATCCGGGATCCACCTCTCCTTCTTCGTCATCCCGGCGAAGCTGGGATCCACCTCTCCTCTTCGTCATCCCGGCGAAAGCCGGGATCCATTTTGACTTTGCTCTTTCGGTCGTCGGCGCTATCGCGAAAACCGACTCACGTCCCTGTGTGTTTCGTCGACCATCCGTGGTCGCCGGTCACTTTCTTTTGCTTGCCCAAAAGAAAGTAACCAAAGAAAAGGGCACCCTCCGCGGCCGCGGTTTGCCGGCATCCCTGCCGGCAAACTTCGCGAGCAGGCTACGGGCTTTGCTGACAGTACGTCCGTGTACAGCAGCAAAGTCGCCGGCATCCTGCCGGCGATCGCGCTACGCGCGACTTTTTCCTTCGCCTGCTCGCCGCGGCCGAGAGGGGCCCGGGAAGAGCAGAGCGCGGCAGTCCCTGCCGCAGAAGAGAAAAGCAACGCGAACCAAACCTTCGTCGTCCCCGCGAAAGCGGGGACCCCGCGCCTCTTTCGCAATTGCGAACGCGGTCGCCGTACACGGCAGCTGCTCGCCGACTAGAATCGCCTCGCCATCCGCGCGCGAAGCTTCGATGTACACGCAGTGTCCCGAGTGCCTGACCGTCTTCAAGCTGAGCGGCGCCGAGCTCGCCGCCACGCTCGGCAGCGTCCGCTGCGGTCACTGCAGCGCGATCTTCGACGCGCTCCGCACGCTGACGGACCAGCTGCCGCCCGAGCCCATCGGCACGCTCGACACGCACCCGGCGCAGGTCGCGCCACCGCAGCTCGGCCTGCCGGTGTTCCGGCCGAATCCGGCGCAGGGCCAGGGCACGCTGCTGTTCGATCCCGAGGATCGCCCGCGCGCGATCGAGCGCGCGGCAGCTACGCCCTCGTTCACGCGACGCCGGCGCGTGCGCGCGCGCCGCACGGGTCTCTGGATAGCCGGCAGCGTCGCGCTGCTGCTGACGCTCGGCGGACAGATCGCGTGGGCCGAGCGCGCGCTCTGGCTCGACGACGCGCGCGTGCGCGCATGGGCGGATCCCGCGTGCGCGAAGCTCGGCTGCCGCTTGCCGCCACGCCACGACGCCGGCGCGCTCGAGCTCTTGTCGCGCGACATCCGTCCGCATCCGTCGGTGCCGGGCGCGCTGATCATCTCGGCGAGCGTGCGCAACGACGCCGACTTCGCGCAGGCGTTTCCCGTCGTCGAGATCACGCTCTCCGACCTCGATGAAACGCGCATCGCGATGCGCCGCTTCCAGCCGCGCGAATACGTCAGCGATCCGCGCACGATCGCGCACGGCCTCGCACCGGGCGCGACGACGGCGCTCGTGTTCGAAGTCGCCGATCCCGGCAAGAATGCGGTCGCGTTCGAGTTCAAGTTCGACGAGTGATGCGTTTCGCATCGCAAGCACGAATGCGCGCGCGCATCAAGGGGCGTTGCTGCATCGTGCGTGAGGAAAACGACGCAAGTGCGCGCGCGCATTGAGATCGCATCGACGTCAAGGAAATTCATCCTCGCGGGACTTATCAAGCGCACGTCGCAGCGCTAATATCCCTTCCCCGTGTGCACCGCCGATTGTGCGCACTGGCCGCTCAAGGACGTTCGAGAATCCAAGGGGCCATCGTTCCGTGAATGCCGTCAGCATCCTGCGCGCCGAAGCTGCGCACGAACCGCAATTGCAACCTGCGCTGCGCGAGTGCGTCTCGCGCGCCGTGCGCCGCTATCTGTCCGACGTCGAGTCGCAGCCGCGCGAAGGCCTTTACGCGCTCGTGCTGCACGAGGTGGAATCGCCGCTGCTCGCCGAGGTGCTCGCGTGGTACGGCGGCAACCAGAGCAAGGCCGCGGCCGCGCTCGGGATCAATCGCGCGACGCTGCGCAAGAAGCTTCATCAGTACGGCCTGACGGATTGAAGCAGCTATGAGGGAAGAGGGATGAGGGGCGAGCGCGCACGTCCGATCGCGCGTTCTGCCTCGAATCCGTGCGCGCGCGCCGGTTTTTGCGCCCTCGCCCCTCGCCCCTAATCCCTCGCCCCTCTCCCGCTATAATCCCCGGTCTATCCCGCCGTGGAATTCCCATGTTCGACGCGACCCTCGTGCCCGTCCGGCGGGCGCTGATCAGCGTTTCCGACAAGACCGGCCTCGTCGATTTCGCGCACGGGCTCGACGCGCTCGGCGTCGCGCTGGTCTCGACCGGCGGCACGGCGGCGGCGCTGCGCCAGGCCGGCGTGCCGGTCACCGACGTCTCGACGCTGACGGGCTTTCCCGAAATCATGGAAGGCCGCGTCAAGACGCTGCACCCGAAGGTGCACGGCGGCCTGCTCGGCCGGCGCGGCACCGACGATGCGGTCATGGCGCAGCACGACATCGCGCCGATCGACCTCCTCGTCACGAACCTCTATCCGTTCGAGGCCGCGACCGCGCGGCCCGACTGCACGCTCGCCGACGCGATCGAGAACATCGATGTCGGCGGTCCGGCGATGCTGCGCGCGGCGGCGAAGAACCACGAGCACGTCGCCGTCGTCGTCGATCCGACCGACTACGCCGAGATCCTCGAAGCGCTCGCGCACGGCGGCACGAGCCTGAACCTGCGCCGCCGGCTCGCGGCGAAGACCTACGCGCACACGGCGCGCTACGACGGCGTCATCGCGAACTGGCTCGGCGCGCGGCCCGATTCCGAGCGCATCGAGCCGTTCGCGCCGACGCTGCACCTTTCGTTCGAGCTGAAGCAGACGCTCCGCTACGGCGAGAACCCGCACCAGGGCGGCGCGATGTACGTCGAGCAGCACGTGCCGGCCGGCACGGTCGCGAGCGCGCGCGTGCTCGCGGGCAAGGAGCTCTCGTACAACAACATCGCCGACGCCGACGCCGCGCTCGAATGCGTCAAGGCGTTCCGCAAGACGCCGGCCTGCGTGATCGTCAAGCATTCGAACCCGTGCGGTGTCGCGCTCGGCACCGATCTCGGCGAGGCCTACGAGAACGCCTACGCGTGCGATCCGGTCTCGGCGTTCGGCGGCATCATCGCGTTCAACCGCACGCTCGACGCCGACACGGCCGCGCGCATCATCAAGCGCCAGTTCGTCGAGGTCGTCATCGCGCCCGACATCGAGCCGGCCGCGCTCGCGGCGCTCGCCGCCAAGCCGAACGTACGCGTGCTCGCGAGCGGAAGCTGGGACGAGAACCCGTCCTCGTCGATGGATTTCAAGCGCATCGCCGGCGGCCTCCTCGTGCAGGACACCGACCGCGACACGCTGCTGATGACCGACCTCAAGGTCGTCTCCAGGCGCGTGCCGGACGCGGTTGAGCTTCGCGATCTCCTGTTCGCGTGGCACGTCGCGATGTTCGTGAAGTCGAACGCGATCGTCTACGCGCGCGAAGGCCGCACGGTCGGCATCGGCGCAGGCCAGATGAGCCGCGTCGTCAGCGCGAAGATCGCCGCGATGAAGGCCGCCGAAGCCGGGCTCGAAGTCCGCGGCTGCGGCATGGCCTCGGATGCATTCTTCCCGTTCCGCGACGGCATCGACGCGGCGGCCGAAGCCGGCATCCGCGCGGTGATCCAGCCGGGCGGGTCGATGCGCGACGACGAAGTCATCACGGCGGCGGATGAGCACGGCATGGCGATGGTGTTCACGGGCGTGCGCCACTTCCGGCATTGACACCCCTGCCGTCATCCCGGCGAAAGCCGGGATCCATCGTGCTTTTCCCGCAGGGTCAAAATGGGTCCCGGCTTTCGCCGGGACGACGATGTTGTAGCCTTTCGCGAATCCCGAATCCTCCATCCCGATTCACGGCTCCTCCATGAAACTCCTCGTCATCGGCTCCGGCGGCCGCGAGCACGCGCTCTCATGGCGCCTGAAACAATCGCCGCGCGTCGACGAAGTCATCGTCGCGCCCGGCAACGCCGGCACCGCGCGCGAGCCCGGCCTTCGCAACGCCGACGTCGCCGCGACCGACATCGACGGCCTCCTCGCGCTGGTCGAGCGCGAGAAAATCGATCTCACCGTCGTCGGCCCCGAAGCGCCGCTCGTGCTGGGCGTCGTCGACCGATTTCGCGCTGCCGGCCGCAAATGCTTCGGCCCGACGCGCATCGCCGCGCAGCTCGAAGGCTCGAAGGCGTTCGCGAAGGATTTCCTCAATCGCCACAACATCCCGACCGCCTCGTACGACGTCTTCACCGAGCTCGAGCCCGCGCTCGCGTACGTGCGCCGCCGCGGCGCGCCGATCGTCATCAAGGCCGACGGACTCGCAGCCGGAAAAGGCGTCGTCGTCGCGCTGACGCTCGCCGACGCCGAGCTGGCGCTGCGAGACATGCTCGGCGCGCACGCGTTCGGCGACGCGTCGGCGCGCGTCGTCGTCGAGGAGTTCCTCGATGGCGAGGAGGCGAGCTACATCGTCATGAGCGATGGGCAAAACTTCGTGCCGATGGCGACGAGCCAGGACCACAAGCGCCGCGACGAGGGCGACCTTGGGCCCAACACCGGCGGCATGGGCGCGTATTCGCCGGCGCCCGTCGTGACGAAAGCGGTCGATCGACGCATCGTCGACGAAGTCATCCGCCCGACGCTCGAAGGCATGGTCGCCGAAGGCGCGCCGTTCACGGGCTTCCTCTACGCCGGCCTCATGATCGGCCGCGACGGCGCGCCGAAAGTCATCGAGTTCAACGTGCGCTTCGGTGATCCGGAAACGCAGCCGATCATGCTGCGGCTCGAATCCGATCTCGCCGAGCTCGTGCTCGCGGCGCTCGACGGCGATCTTGCGAATCGCACGGTCCGCTGGGATCCGCGGCCTGCGATCGGCGTCGTGATCGCCGCGCACGGCTATCCCGGCAAGGTGCGCGGCGGCGATGCGATCTGCGGACTCGACGATGCGTCCGGCGACGGCGTCAAGGTGTTCCACGCCGGCACGCGCGACGAGAACGGCAGCGTCGTCAGCGCCGGCGGACGCGTGCTGACCGTCTGCGCGATCGGCGACGATCTCGGCGTCGCGCGCGACCGCGCGTATGAAGCCGCACGGCGCATTCGCCTGGACGGTTCGTTCTACCGGCGCGACATCGCGCACCGCGCGCTGCGCAAGTAGCTTCGCGCTAGCGGCAGACGAAACAGCGGGGTGCCGCTTTCGCGCGGACGACGAATCACCCTACTGCACCGAACGCTTCGCGCCCGCCGCCGGCCGCTCCGGCTTCAGCAACGCGCTCATCGACGGCCACGGCTTGTCGGGCAACTTGTGCGCCTGGAACTGCAAGAGGAAATCGCGGTAGCCGGGCAGCTCGTTCTTGTGGCCGTTGCGCACCAGCACGAACATCGCGCCCTGCTGGATCTTGACGGCGTCGTCCCACTTCCCGTTCGCGGCGAGCGCGAGCGCATACGCTTCGGCGATCGGCGCGGCGTCGCTCTGGTGGTAGAGCTTGTCGCCGTAGTCGAGCGCCATGCGCTTTTCCTCGGCGTTGCTCGCCGGGCACGTCGCCGTGAGGCGCACGAAGAGCTGCATGAGGATGCCGTTGCGCGCGTCCTTGCCGAGCGCGCCGTTGAGCTCGCGGATCGCGGCCGTGCACTTGCCGGCGGCGGCCTGCGCGGCCATGAGCCGCGTCCACGCCTCGGCGTCGCCGGGCGAGACCTGCGTCAGCTTGCGGTAGCGCTCGGCCGCGTCGTCGTAGCGGCCGTTGCGCATCAGGACGTTGCCGAGCGCGATCTGCGCGTCGGACTTCGCGTCGATCGAGATCGACTTCTCGTAAGCCTCCTGCGCGCCGCGGTCGTCGTTCGACATCTCGAGCACCTGCCCGAGCACGGCCCAGGCGGCCGGATCGCGCGAGTTCGCGTCGACGGCCGATTGCGCGCGCGACTTCGCCTGCGCGAGGTTGCCGTCGGCAGCTTCGACGCGTGCGTACGTGTAGAGCAGCTCCGGATCGTTCGGACGCGAGCGCATCGCGCCTTCGAGCTTCTGGCGCGCTGCGTCGTACTGGCGCGTCTCGAGCAGGAACTCGGCTTCGCGCGCCGGCGTCAGCGTGCGAAGCGCGGCTTCCGAGACGCCGGACGGCGGCGTCGCTGCATTCTTGTCCGGCGCCTGCGCCGGCGCCGCTGGCGGTGCCTGCACCTGCGTCTTCACGAGGCCGAGCATGATCGGATCGCCGAGCGACGGCACGCCGTCGCCGACCTTCGCGCGCGCGTCGGCAGCGGCCTTCGCGTTGCCGGCGCCGGTGTACGCGTCGGCGAGCTGCGCGTAGAGCTTGGTCGCCTTCGGGTCGTTCGCGAGCGCCTTGTTGGTCGCCTCGACGGCCTCGGCGTAGCGCTTCTGCTTGAGATCGATCTCGCCAAGCATCGCGTAGGACACCGCATCGGGCGGATTGCCGGCCGTGTAATCGGTCAGGAGCTTCTTCGCGCCGTCCAGATCGCCCTGCTCCATCTTGATGTTGACGAGCGCCATGCGCATCGGCAGGTATTGCTGGTCGATCGCGAATGCCTTCTCGAAGTACTGCTGCGCCGTCGCGTTCTGCTTCTGCATGCGCGCGACGATGCCCTGCGCGTAGGTCCAGCGCGCGTCCTTCGGCGCGAGCGCGGCGGCATCGTCGATCGCGATCGCGGCTTCGGCGTAGAAACCGCCCTGGGCATAGAACGAGCCGAGCAGCGCATACGCGCCGGCGAGCTTGTCGCCGACGAGCGTCGGCTTCATCTTCTCGAACTCGATGCGCGCATCGCGCAGCTGCTTGGCCTGGTCGGCCGGCAGCTTCGAAAGATCGGGCACCGGGACCGGCTTGACGAGCGCGTCCTCGGCGAACGCCGGTGCGGCGACGAGGAGCGCGAGTGCCGCGAGCGCGGCCGCGAGCGGCTTAGAAAAGAAAGGTCTGGACATCAGTGGGGAGCTATTCGTAAAGGAGGCGCAGTTTACTAGAGGGATCAGGGACGAGGGGCTAGGGACTAGGGGCTAGGGCTCGAAGACCGTACGGTGAGACACCCGGATCGCCCGACAGTTGCACGACTCGCGCGGAGAGCGGTCTTGGCGCCCTAGCCCTTAGTCCCTAGCCCCTAGTCCCTAGCCCCTAATCCCTAGTCCCTGGCCCCTCTGCTAGATTGCCGCGTCCCGGCGAGGCTCTCATGTCCCGACAGAACCAGTTCGCGCTGCTCGGCCAGCGGCGCTTCGCGCCGTTCTTCGCGACCCAGGCGCTCGGCGCGTTCAACGACAACGCGTTCCGAAACGCGCTGGTCGTGCTGGTCGGCTTCCATATGGGGCTCGACGAGAGCGCGGTCGGCTTCTACTCGAACATCGCGCCTGCCCTCTTCATCCTGCCGTTCTTCCTCTTCTCGGCGACCTCGGGCCAGCTCGCCGAGAAGTTCGAGAAGACGCGCATCATCCGGTTCGTGAAGCTCTTCGAGATCGCCGCGATGGCGCTCGCGTCGGTTGCGTTCTACCGGCACAGCCTCTGGCTGATGCTGACCGTGCTGTTCCTGATGGGCCTCCATTCGACGCTGTTCGGCCCGATCAAGTACGCGATCCTGCCGCAGGCGCTGCACCGCGAGGAACTCGTCGGCGGCAATGCGCTCGTCGAGACCGGCACGTCGCTCGCGATCCTGATCGGCATGATCGCCGGCGGCTCGGCGATGGCGGGCTCGGGTCCGGTCGCGGCGTCGATTCTCGTGCTCGTGATCGCCGTGGCGGGTTACCTCGTCTGCCGCGCGATTCCGCCGGCGCCGCCGACCGCGCCCGATCTCAAGTTCAACTGGAACCCGTTCACCGAAACCGTGCGCGTGCTCGGCTTCGTGACGAAGAACCGCACCGTGTTCAACTCGGTGCTCGGCATCTCGTGGTTCTGGTTCTTCGGCGGCGTGTTCACGATGCAGCTGCCGAACTACACGAAGGTCTTTCTCGGCGGCACGGAATCGGTGTCGATCCTGGTGCTCGCGCTCTTCTCAGTCGGCGTCGGCGTCGGCTCGCTCCTCTGCGAGAAACTGTCCGGGCGCCGCGTCGAGATCGGCCTCGTGCCGTTCGGCTCGATCGGGCTCACGCTGTTCGGCATCGATCTCTATTTCGCGCGGCCCGGCGCCGCGACGCTGCACGAGCTTTCGGCGTTCGCGTTCCTTCTCGCGCCCGGCAGCTGGCGCATCGTCGCCGATTTCGTGCTCGTCGGCGTCTTCGCGGGCTTCTACATCGTGCCGCTCTTCGCGCTCGTGCAGAGCCGCGCGCCGAAGAGCGAGCTTTCGCGCGTGATCGCCGGCAACAACATCATCAACGCGCTCTTCATCGTGGGCGCGGCCGCGTTCGGCATCGGGCTCGGGGCGGCGGGGCTTTCGATTCCGCAGATCTTCCTCGTCGCCGCGATCCTCAACGCGGCAGTCGCGATCTACATCTACACGCTCGTGCCCGAGTTCCTGATGCGGTTCCTCTCGTGGCTGATCGTGAGCGTGCTGTACCGCATCCGCGTCGAAGGCGCCGAAAACGTGCCGGACGAAGGCCCCGCAGTGCTCGCCGCGAACCACGTCAGCTTCATGGATCCGCTGATCGTCAACGCGGTCACGGGCCGGCCGCCGCGCTTCGTCATGTATTACAAGATCTTCAACATCCCGGTGCTGCGTTTCATCTTCCGCACCGCGAAAGCGATACCGATCGCGGGCAGGAAGGAAGACGAAGCGCTGATGGAGCGCGCGTTCGCCGAAGTCGACCGGACGCTCGCCGACGGCGATCTCGTCTGCATCTTTCCGGAGGGCGGCATCACGCGCGACGGCGAGATCATGCCGTTCCGGCCCGGCATCGAGCGCATCCTCGCGGCGCGGCCGGCGCCGGTCGTGCCGATCGCGCTCCGCGGACTCTGGGGCTCGGTGTTCAGCCGCAAGGATTCGACGCTCGGCCGCATGCGGCTGCCGCGACGGTTTCGCGCGCGCATCGAGGTTGCGATCGGAGCGCCGGTGCCGCCCGGGGAGGCGACGGCCGCCGAACTCGAAGCGCGCGTGCGCGCGCTGCGCGGAACGCAGGCGTGAGCGTGCGCAAGAAGCGCTTCCTCATGCTCAGCGTCTCGGCCGGCGCGGGCCACGTGCGCGCCGCCGAAGCGCTGCGCGTCGCCGCCGAGGATGCCGGCCACGCCGCGCAGCATTTCGACGTCATGGATTACGTCTCGTCGGCGTTCCGCGCGCTCTACGCCGATTTCTATCTCAAGCTCGTCGAGCATTCGCCGACCGCGTGGTCGATGCTCTACCGCATCATGGATCGCACGCCGCCGAGCGCGCCGCTCGCGCGCCTGCGCCGCGCCGTCGAGCGGCTCAACACGCTCAAGCTCCGCAAGGCGATCGCCGCGTTCGCGCCCGACGCCGTCATCTGCACGCATTTCCTGCCGGCCGAGCTCCTGATGCGCGAACGCGCTCGCGGCCGCATGACGAGCCCGGTCTACGTGCAGATCACCGATTTCGACCTGCACGGCATGTGGATCGTGCCGGACATGGCCGGCTATTTCTGCGCGAGCGACGAGGTCGCGTTCCGCGCACACGCGCGCGGGATCGCACGCGAAAAGACCCACGTGACCGGCATCCCGATCATGCCGGCTTTCGGCGAGCCGCTGTCGCGCATTTCGTGTGCGATCGAGGCGGGACTCGATGCGAAGCGCCCGACGATCCTGCTGATGGGGGGCGGCGCCGGGCTCGGCGGGCTCGACGACGTTGCCGAACGGCTCGTTGCGCTCGATCACGACGTCCAGCTGATCGCGCTCGCAGGTCGCAACGCCGAAATGCTGAAACGGCTCGAAGCGCTCGCCAAGCGCCATCCGGGCCGGCTCGTCGCACAGGGTTTCACCCACCGCGTCGAACGGCTGATGGCGGCGTCCGATCTCGTCATCACGAAGCCCGGCGGCCTCACGACGTCCGAGTGCCTCGCGATGGGCCTGCCGATGATCGTGCACGCGCCGATCCCGGGCCAGGAAGAGCGCAACTGCGATTACCTCCTCGAGCAGGGCGCGGCGCTGAAGGCGATCGACGCGAGCGCGCTCGAATGGCGCGTGCATCGGCTCATCGCGGAGCCGGAACGGCTCGCCGCGATGGCGTCGCGCGCGCGGTCGCTCGGGCATCCGCACGCGGCTCGCGACGTCGTGCGGATCGTCGCCGAAGCCGGCTGATTTGCGGGCGGCGTTGCGGGAATTGTCGCGATTCCCCCGCGCTCGTGAACGAACCCATTAGTACGAAACACATCGTTTACAAATGGGGAAAGCGGGACTATTCTGCTCCGGCATCCACCCGTACCGAGGAACCGCCATGAAGACGACTCTCGCGCTCGCCATCGCGCTGTCGATGGCCGTACTGACGCCCTGCTCGGCGAAGGAGAACTACCACGAGAAGCAGGTCAACGCCGACACCAAGGAAGCGTTCGCGGACATCTCGCAGAACGTGCGCCGCCAGATGGATGCGGGCGGCAAGTACGAGTTCGTGCCGCCCGACGAGCGGACGAAGATCGACAAGAGCTTCGGCGAGATGACGGCGCTGTTCGACCAGTACGGCAGCGTGTCGGCGATGAACCAGGACGCGAAGGTCAAGCTCTTCAACAACCAGGAAATCGTCAACTCGATCCTGACCAAGCGCGATCGCGATCGCGTGATCTGCGAGAGCAAGGCGCCGATCGGATCGCACATCCGCCAGACCACCTGCCACACCTATGCGCAGGAAGTGCAGGCGCACCTGGAAACGCAGAAGCAGATGGCGGACTGGAAGGTCGCGCCGTGCGTCGGCACGTCGTCCGGACGCGGCAACGCGACGCAGCCGCCGCTGGCCTGCTCGTACCGCACGAACGGCGACGGCGGCCGCGGCGGCAACTGATCGAAACCCCCGTCGGGCCGCCGCCTCGGCCCGACCCGCGTTCGAGACCGGTCGATCGCGCCGCGCGCGCGAACGACCCGAAATGGGCCGATAATCGAGCGCCTCTTCGTGAGGAGCCTCGATGGATACCGATGTCCTCATCGTCGGTGCCGGCCCGACGGGTCTCATGCTGGCGAACCAGCTCGCGCGCCGCGGCGTGCGGCATCTCCTGATCGATCGCCACGCCGGCCCCGCGCGCGAGACGCGCGCGCTCGGCGTGCAGGCGCGCACGCTCGAGATCTACCAGAAGCTCGGCATCGTCGCGCGCGCGCTCGAGCTCGGCACGCCCGGTCACGGCGCGAACCTCTGGGCCAACGGCGTGCTGAAGGGCCATGTCCCGCTCGGCGACGCGGGCCGCGAGATCACGCCGTATCCGTACATCCTGATCCTCGGCCAGGACGACAACGAGCGCATCATGGGCGAGCGCCTGAAGACACTCGGCGGCGCCGTGCAGTGGAACACCGAGCTCGTCGCGCTCGAGCAGCGCGCCGATCGCGTCGTCGCGACGCTGAAGACGCCCGACGGCACCAAGCGCATCGAAGCGGCCTGGGTCGCCGGCTGCGACGGCGCGCACAGCGCCGTGCGCGAGCTCAATGCGATCGCGTTCCCGGGCGCGCCGTACGAGCACGTCTTCTTCGTCGCCGACGTCGAGATGACCGGCACGATGGTGCCGGACGAGGTCAATGTCTATCTCTGGAAGCGCGGCTTCCATCTCTTCTTCCCGATGCGCGGCGCCGATCACTGGCGCATCGTCGGCATCGTGCCGCCGGAGCTCCGCGGCAACGATGCGCTCGCGTTCGATGCGGTCGTGCCGTCGATCCGCGGCGAGGCCGGCGATGCGCTCCGGTTCAAATCGTGCTCGTGGTTCTCGACGTACCGCATCCACCATCGCGCGGCGGCCGAGTTCCGCAAGGGCCGCTGCTTCGTGCTCGGCGACGCCGCGCACATCCACAGCCCGGTCGGTGCGCAGGGCATGAACACCGGCCTGCAGGACGCGTACAACCTCGCGTGGAAGCTCGCGCTCGTCGTCGAGGGCAAGGCCGACGCCGCGCTGATCGATTCCTACGCCGCCGAGCGCATGCCCGTCGCGCAAGCGCTGCTGCGCAGCACCGACGAAGGGTTCAGGCTCGTCGTCGCCGACAACGCATTCGCGAGCCTCCTGCGCACGCAGATCGTCGCGCGGCTCGCCGGCCTGGCGATGAAGTTCCGCGCCATCCAGCTCCGCGCGTTCCGCGCCGTGTCGCAGACCGGCATCGGGTACCGCAAGGGCCCGCTCGCCGACGGCACGCTGCCCGACGACGCGCCGCAGGGCGGCGACCGCTTCCCCTGGCTGAAGCTCGTCATGCGAAGCGGCGGCGCGCCCGAGGATCTCTTCGCGACGCTCGACGATCTGCGCTTTCATCTCCTCGCGTTCGGGCAATCGCTGCCGATCGGCCTCCCCGACTTCGGCGGGCTCATCGTCGCGCACGAAGTGCCCGACGACGACGCCAACGACGCCGCGCTCGCACGCGCGAAGATTCCGCACCGTTCGTTTTATCTGATCCGGCCGGACGGTTACGTCGGGCTCTGCGGCGGCACGCTCGACAACGATTCGATCGCGAGCTATTTCCACGAAACGCTGCATGTCCACTGACGAGCGCACGCGCACAAGGAGTGTCACCATGAACGATCGCGTCTCCAACCGCCGTTGCGTGCCGCTCGCGTGCTGCATCGCGCTCGCGCTGGCCGGCAGCTCATTCGCGGCGGCAGCGCCGCGCATTCCGCGAGCGCATGGCGCGCGCGTGGCCTCGCTTGCCGCGACGCCACCCCGCGCGCCGCACGGCGATGGCGTCTCGATCGTCTCGAATTGCCTCGACGACGGCTCCATCGGCTCGCTGCGCTACGAGATCAACCATGCGCAGCAGAACGGAACGATCGACCTCACCGCGCTCGAATGCAGCATGATCACGCTGACCGCCGGTGCGATTGCGTTCCAGCTCGACCTCACCATCCACGGACCCACCGATCACGTGCTGACGATCGCCGGCAACGGCGCCGACAGCATCTTCGTCGGCGGTGGCGTGGGCACGACGGCGATCGATCACCTGACGATGGCGCACGGCCGCTACGACGGCGCGGCCGGCAGCACGTCCGTCTTCGGCGGGTGCCTCTACTTCGTCAACAACGTCGTGCTCGACACCGTCACGGTGACCGACTGCTCGATCGGCACGGCTGACATCCCGGGCTACGGCGCCGGTCTTTACGCGCTCGGCGCGACGATTACGTCGAGCACGATCTCCGGCGGCACCGCGCGCGCCGCCGGCGGCGTCCTGGTCGGCGGCGACGTCGCGCTGACCAACAGCACGATCTCCGGCAACCATGCCTCGACCGTCGCCGGCGGACTCGGGACGGCCGGGTTGCTCGTCGTGCACAACAGCACGATCGCATTCAATGACGCGACGGAAGGCGGCGCCGGCGTGTTCCTGCAAGGCACCCCGGCGCCCTCGATCGTGAGTTCGATCGTCGCGGACAACATCGCGCCGGGCGGCGCGGCCTATGCCGCCGACATCAGCGGCAACACGCTGAATCCGATCGCGGGCGATCACGATCTCATCGTCGCGTCCGATCTCCCCGTGCCCTCCGGCACGATCGCCGCGGACCCGCTGCTTGCGCCGCTCGCCGACAACGGCGGGCGGACCGCAACGCACGCGCTCCCTGCCGCAAGTCCCGCGATCGATGCCGGAAGCAACCCCGACACGCTGCCGTTCGACCAGCGCGGCGAAGGCTACCCGCGCCAGCACGGTGCCGCGCCCGACATCGGCGCGTTCGAGCTGCAATCCGAGGTCGACGGGATCTTCGCCGACGGATTCGACGGCGGAACCTGAATCGCGCCCGGCGTTCAGCGGCCACGACGCGCGGCATAGAATCGGCTCGCACCGGGAGCCCGCATGTCCGAATCCGCCAGCGATCCGCCGCGATCGCCCGCCGCTGCCGATTTCGGCGCCGACACGCTGTTCATCGAGGTCTACGAGCGCCTGAAGTCGATGGCGAGCCGCGAGCTCGCAAAGAGCGACGGCGCGACGCTGAACACGACCGCGCTCGTGCACGAGCTCTACATGAAGATCACGACCGGCCGCGAGCTCACGTTCACGGAGCCGGCCCAGTTCTTCGGCTACGCGGCGCAGGCGATGCGGCACATCCTCGTCGACCGCGCGCGCCAGCGCCTTCGCATCAAGCGCGGCAGCGGCGTCGTGCCGGTCGACATCGTCTCGAACGACGTCGCCGCCGACGCGACCGCCGAGCACGCGCTCGAGCTCGACGAGGCGCTGAAGAAGCTCGAGCGCGACGATCCGCGCGCGGCAGAGCTCGTTGCGCTGCACTATTTCGCCGGGCTGCCGCTGCCGCGCATCGCGGAGATCCTCGGCGTCACCGAGCGCACGCTGAGCCGCGACTGGCGCTTCGCGCGCGCGTTCCTGCACGACCTGCTGCGCTGATGTCCTAACCCGCCGCCGTTCGACGTTTGTACGGCAAGGGGGCTCTTTGGCGATGAACGATCCGTCCGTGACGAGCGACGCGCGCGACACGCTGGCCGGCAGCGGCGATTCGATCGCGCGCCTGCGCATGCTGTTCGACCTCGCGCTCGACATGGCGCCCGGCGATCGCGGCGCATGGATCGCGCGCAACGTCGCCGACGCGAACGATCGCGAAGCGCTCGCGCGCCTCCTCGCGGCGGCCGACGAGATCGGCGGCGGCTTCCTCGATACGCCGGTCGCCGAACACGCCAGCGCGCTCGCCGCCGACAGCGTCGTCGCCGAGAGCCTGCTCGGCCAGCGCATCGGCGTGTTCCGGCTGGTGCGCCTGCTCGGCAAGGGCGGCATGGCGGCGGTGTTCCTCGGGACGCGCGAAGGCGCCGACTTCCGCCAGGACGTCGCGATCAAGCTTCTGCGCCGCGGCCTCTATTCCGAGGTCGAGCAGCGCCTGTTCCAGCGCGAACGCCGCGTGCTCGCGAGCCTCGCCCATCCGAACATCGCGCGGCTGATCGACGGCGGCCTCACCGACGCCGGCGTGCCGTACCTCGTCATGGACTACGTCGACGGCGAGCCGATCACGCGCCACGCCGATGCGCGCGCGCTCGACCTGCGCGCGCGGCTCGCGCTGTTCCTGACCGTCTGCCGCGCCGTCGAGGCCGCGCACCGCGCGCTCATCGTGCACCGCGACATCAAGCCGTCGAACATCCTCGTCGCGGCCGACGGCACCGTGAAGCTCCTCGATTTCGGTATCGCGAAGCTCCTCGAAGACAATGTCGACGGCGCGACGATCGGCGTCTTCACGCCGGACTACGCGGCGCCGGAGCAGATCGCCGGCACGGTCGTGACGACCGCGACCGACGTCTACGCGCTCGGCGTGCTGCTGCACGAGCTCCTGCTCGGCGCGCGGCCCGGCAGGACGACGCGTCGGCCGTCGACACAGGCCGGCGCGAAGACGACCGACACCGGACGCGCAGAGCTGCAGCGCCACCTCCGCGGCGATCTCGACAACATCCTGATGATGGCGCTCGAGGCCGAGCCCGACCGCCGCTATGCGTCCGCCGGCGCGCTCGCCGACGACATCGAGCGCCATCTCGCGGGCCTCCCGGTCGCAGCGCACCCGCCGTCGCGCTGGTACCGCACGCGCAAGTTCGTCGCGCGCCACAAGGGCGGCGTCGTGACGACGGCTGCATTCCTGCTCGCGATCGTAGCCGCGCTCGGCGTCGCGCTCTGGCAGGCGCGCATCGCGCGCGAAGAGGCCGCGCGCGCGAACATCGTGCGCGATTTCGTCATCTCGATCTTCAAGTCGGCCGGCGCGGACCTCCCGAAGGACAAGCGCCCGAGCGCGGACGATCTCGTCGAGCAGGCGGCGCGGCGCCTCGTCGACGACAGCGACCTGCCGGCCGCGACGCGCGTCGATCTCTTGCTCGCGCTCGCACGCGTCTCGATCAGCGTCGGCGAGCACGACCGCGCGCTCGGCCTCCTCGACGCGGCGGCGCCGCTCGTCGACGCAGGCGATCCGCGCGCGCTCGGGATCAAGGTCGCGCGCGCGCAGGCGCTCGACGGCAAGTCGGAGCCGGCCGGCGTCATCGCGCTGCTCGATCCGCTCCGGGCCGAGATGCTCGCGCGCCGCGACGAAACCGGCTACGCCGGCATCGTCGTGCTCGGCGATGCGCTGGTCCATGCGAGCTCCGATCGCACCGACGACGCGCTCGCGATGCTGCGTACGGCGCGCACGGCCGCTGAAGAAGACGCCGCGCGCCTGCCCGACGCCGCGCTCGGCGTGCTGATCGGCGAAGCGCACGACCTGATCGACGCGCGCCATTTTCGCGAAGGGCTCGAACGCGCCGACGCGACGCTCGCGCTCTGGCGCAGGCAAGGCGCGCGCGCGAACGCCGACATCGCGTGGCTCTACGGCGACATCGCCAAGGCCGCCGAGGCGACCGGCGACATCGCGCGCGCCGAAACCGCCTACAAGGACGCGATCGCGCTCGACGATCGCTTCTTCGACAAGGCAAACCCGCATTCCGCGTGGGACACCGGCGTTTACGGCACGTTCCTCGTCGCGCAGGGCCGCTACGCCGAAGCCGAGCCGTACGTGAAGAAAGGCCTCGAGCTCCGCAAATCGCTCTACGGCACCGACAATCCGTCGACGCTGTACGCCTATTCCGGCATGGGCAAGCTCTACACCGGCGACGGCCGCCTCGACGAAGCCGCGCACTGGTACGGCGAAGGCGTCGACGTCTGCAAACGCATCGCGCTTCGCCACAACGTGTGCTCGCAGCTGCTGGCGCTGCGCGCGCTCGTCGAAGGACGGCAGAAGCGCTTCGCCGATGCCGACCGCGATCTCGACGACGCGCTCGCGCTGCAGAAGACGATCGGCGGCGATGCGAGCCCCGCCTACGCGTACGTGCTGAAGGTGCGCGTGACGGTCGCGGTCAACGAAGGCCGGTACGATGCCGCGATCGCGAATGCCGATCGCGTGCTCGAGATCGGGAAATCGGTCAAGGGCAACATGGTGCAGATGGATCTCGACACGCGCTACTGGCGTGCGCGCGCGCTGTTCGGGCTCGGGCGCTACGACGATGCCGTCGCCGAGATGCTCGACGTCGAGCCGAAATACGCCGAGCTCGTGCCGGCCGGCGCGGCGCGCTTCGGCATGCTCGCGATCAAGGCGCGCGCGCTCGACGCCGCGGGGCGCCATGACGACGCCCGGACCGCCGCGACGGCTGCGTTCGTGCTGCAGCCGAACGGGACGGCGTTGACCGAGCCCGGCGAGCTCGCCGAATTGAAGCGGATCGCCGGGCGCGAGTAGCCGCCGTTTCATTTCGCAACGCGCTCGAACTCCATCTCCCAGTTCGTCTCCCACGTCTTGCCCGCGTCGGGTGAATACGCCTGCTCCCACCGGGCCGACGTCGGCGTGATGTGCGACCACGTGTAGCGCACGCGAACCGCCTTGCCGCGCAGCGTGTCGTCCGAATAGAAGTTGCCGACGCCGTTCACGAAATGGCCTTTCACCGGCGGGTCGAGCGGCGCGTGCGGCATGCGGCCGTCGAGCCACCAGATCTGCCACTCGCCGGTCTTCGGATCGTACGAGCGAAGGCCGACGCCGTGGTACGGATTGCCCGGCATGTCGAGGACGTTGTCGTCGACGTTGCCGTAGCCGTCCATCAGCGGGCGCATCGTGCAGGTGCCCTCGAACGAAACCCATTCGTGGCTGCCGGCGAGGCGCTCCTTCAGCCGGCGGTGGTGCACGCGCCAGCTGCCGGCGAGGAAATCGAAATCGTGCAGGCCCGCGAGATTCGGCGCGCCGTCCGGCGCGTTCGGCGTGTCCTGCGTCGCATGGGCGGGCGCGGCGACGGCGAGCGTCGCGGCGATGAGTGCGGTGCGTAGACGGTGCATGGCGTTCTCCTGGTTGGCGCGGGCAGCATGATGCGCTATATATGCCAACCGATGTCATGTATTAGGACGAATATCGCACGATGCTGGCGAGTCGCCTCCTTTCGATCCTGATGCTGCTGCAGGCGCGCGGTCGCGCCAGCGCGCGCGAGCTTGCGGGCGAGTTCGAGGTCGCGGTGCGCACGATCCATCGCGACATCGACGAGCTCAGCGCAGCCGGCATTCCGGTCTACGCCGAGCGCGGCCGCACCGGCGGCTTTCGCCTTCGCGACGGCTGGCGCACGAAGCTGACGGGCCTCAGCGAATCGGAAGCCGAAACGCTGTTTCTCGCCGGCCTGCCGGGGCCGGCCGCGGAGCTCGGCTTCGCCGAAGCCGTCTCGACGGCGCGCCTGAAGCTCCTCGCCGCGCTGCCGCCGACGCAGCAGCCGAGCGCCGAGCGCATCGCCGCGCGGTTCCATCTCGATCCCGGCATCTGGTTCCAGCACGCGGTCGCGCTGCCGTCGCTGCCGGTCATCGCGCGCGCGGTGTGGAGCGAGCGCATGCTGAAGCTGCGCTACCGCCGCGCCGGCGAGACCGAAGCGCGGCCGCGCCGGCTCGGGCCGCTCGGGCTCGTGCTGAAGGCCGGCGTCTGGTACCTCGTCGCGCAGAGCGGCAGCGCGGTGCGCACGTATCGCGCCGCGAACATCCACGATGCGGAAATCACCGGCGAGCCGTTCGCGCGCCCGAAGCGCTTCGATCTCGCGGCGCACTGGCGCGAGGCCGTGCGCGACTACGAAAGCGGCGTCTATCACGAGCACGCGGACGTACGGCTGTCGCCGCGCGGCGTCTACATGCTCGACCTGCTCGGGCCATACGTCGTGCGCGCGGCGGCGGAAACGGCGGGCAAGCCGGATCGCAACGGCTGGATACGGTGCAGGTTGCCGCTCGAGTCGATCGACTTCGGGGTGCGCGAGCTGATGCGGCTCGGCGATGAGGTGCGCGTGCTCGGACCGCCGAAGCTGCGTGCGGAATTGTCGGCCAGCGCGCTGCGGATCGCACGCGCGCATCGGGAGACGTAGTTACGGCGATTTGCGCGCGCCGCCACTACCCGAACGTAAACGCAAACGCCTCCACGCCCGGATCCAGGAACTCGATCTCGAACGTGCGATCGGCCACGTCGCCGTCGACGCGCAGCAGCTGGTAAAGCCGCTGGCTCGTGACTTCGCCGGTGCCGTCCGCCGTCGTATCGACGCCGTGGTCGCCGCCGGGCGCCTTGCCGTCGATCGTGACTTTGTACTTCACCGGCTTGCCGTCGCGCGACGGCCCGAGCACGAGATTGACGTCGCGCGCATGGAAGCGGAACGCGATGCGTCCGCCGGCGCGCGCGAGCTTCGCGTTTTCGTCGGCGATGCTCCACGTGCCGCCGAGGCCCCACTGGTTCGTCGCGAGCGACGCCGGAATCGAATACTCGTGCTCGCGGTCGCGCACGGCGGTCGATGCGAAGTTCTCGGCGCGGTCGTAGCCGATGTACGTCTCAGGCGACTGCATCGCATTCTCCGCCGCGAGCGCGACGCCGCCCGCATCGGGCTGCACGATGCCGGACGCGACGTGCTGTGCGCCGGCTTCGGCGAGGAGCTGCTTGATGATCTCCTCGGACTCGGCGTATTCGCCTTCGCCGAAATGGTGATGGCGGATGCGGCCCTGGGCATCGACGAAGTAATGCGCGGGCCAGTACTGGTTGTCGAACGCGCGCCAGATCGCGTAGTCGTTGTCGATCGCGACCGGATAGTCGACGTGCAGGTCCTTGACCGCACGCTTCACGTTGTCGATGTCCTTCTCGAACGCGAACTCCGGCGCGTGCACGCCGATCACGACGAGGCCCTGGTCCTTGTACTTGTCGTACCACGCGCGCACGTAAGGCAGCGTGCGAAGGCAGTTGACGCACGAGTACGTCCAGAAATCGATCACGACGACCTTGCCGCGAAGCTGCGCTGCCGTCAGCGGCGGCGAGTTGAGCCATTCGACGGCGCCGTCGAGCGGCGGCATCGTCCCTTCGATCGGCAGCATCGCGCTTTCGTTCGCAGTCGCGACCGGCTTCGGCGCCAGCGTCGATTCGATCGACGCGTCCTTCTTCGCGGTCTCGCCGCGGATCGACGCGACGAGCGACTGCTCGATCCGGTTCGTACTCGCGGTCGACACGCGCGCGAGCCAGCCGGTGTCGGCGCCGAGCGCGATCGCGACGACCGCGACGAGCACCGCGGCGCCGAGCCCGCGCCGCACCCACTCGCCGGCGCCGAGCGAACGTTTCATCGCCGCGAAAAGCCGACCGCCGACCAGCAGCGCGAGCGCGAGCGAGGTTGCCGCGCCGAGCGCGTACGCGAGCAGCAGCCCGAACGTGCCCACGTCGGCGCCGTGGAGCGCAGCGCCCGTGAGCACGAGGCCAAGGATCGGACCCGCGCACGGCGCCCACAAGAGGCCGGTGCCGACGCCGAGCAGCACGGACGAAAACACCGACGGCGTCGCGTCGCCCTGCTCCGCCGACGCCGAAAGCTTCGCGCCGGCCGAGACGAACGGCTGCATGACGCGATCGGCGAAGCGCGGCAGCAGCAGCGTCAGGCCGAACAGCGCGAGGATCGCGAGCGCGACGTAGCGTCCATACTGGTTCGCGTGCACGGCCCACGAGCCGCCGACCGTCACCAGCATCGCGACGAGCGCGAACGTGATCGCCATGCCGGCGAGCATCGGCAGGGCGCTCCGCACGAACGACTGTCCCGCGCGAGCGAACACGAACGGGAGCACCGGCAGGATGCACGGGCTCAGGATCGTCAGCACACCGCCGAGATAGGCGAGGAAAAGCAGCGTCATCGGGTCGCGTTCCTTACGCGTCGGCGATGAACTTCAGCGCGACGCCGTTCATGCAGTATCGCAGGCCGGTCGGCGGCGGGCCGTCGTCGAAGACGTGGCCGAGATGGCCGCCGCAGCGCGCGCAGTGGATTTCGGTGCGCTCCATGCCGAGCGTCGTGTCGCTGTCGTTGCCGACCGCATTGGGCAGCGGCTTCCAGAACGACGGCCAGCCGGTGCCGCTGTCGAACTTCGTCTTCGACGAAAAGAGTGCGTTGCCGCAGCCGGCGCACGTGAACGTGCCGGCGCGTTTCTCGTGATCGAGCGGGCTCGTGAACGCGCGCTCGGTGGCCTGCTGGCGCAGCACGGCGTACTGATCGGGCGTCAGCAGCTGGCGCCATTCGGCGTCGGTGTGCGTGACGCCGAAATGGCCTTTCGGCGCGAGATCCGCGGCGAGCGCGGGACGCATGCCGAAGCGGCGCCAGCCGGCGAAGCTGAGGCCGACGACCGCGGCCGCGCCCGCCCCAGCGAACAGCAGCTGGCGGCGGACCGGATCAAAGGAGGGATCGCGGGGCTTCTTCATAAGGAACCTCGGGGGAGCGATCTCGTGAATGTCGGTGTCTGAGACCGGAACGCAAGGGGATTGCTTGCGTTGAATCCGTGAACCGGCGTGCCTCGCCCTGCCCTCTCCCGCGCTGCGGGAGAGGGAAACGCGGCGCTACATCTGCCGGAAGAGGTGGAGATAGCTGCGGCTGACCGGCAGCACTTCGTCGCGGCCCTTGAGATGAATGCCGGCGGTGTCGTTGTCGCCGCGCGTGACATGGCTGATCGCGCGGAGATTGACGACGACCGAGCGGTGCACCTGCGCGAACTGCTCGGGATCGAGCTGCGCGACGAGTTCCTTCAGCGCGCTCGAGATCAGCGCCTCGGCGGGCTGGCCCGCGTCGCCGCGCCACGCGATGCGCGTGTATTTCGAGTCGGAGCGGAGGTAATCGATCTCGTCGACCGGAATCAGGCGCAGCGTCTGGCCGACCTGCGCGCGGATCCATTTCAGCGGCGCGCCCGACGCGCCGCGCTGCAGCTGCGCGGCGAGCTGCTGCAGCAGCGCTTCGGTGTTGAGCGCCGGCTGCGAGGACTGCAGGCGTTCCTTCAGGCGCGCGACGGTTTCCGCAAGGCGCGACTCCTCGACCGGCTTGACGAGATAATCGAGCACGCCCTCTGCGAACGCCTGCACGGCGTATTGATCGTACGCGGTCACGAAGACGAGGTGCGCGCGGCGGCCGATCGCGTGCGCCGCCTCGACGCCGGAGACGCCCGGCATGTGCACATCGAGGAAGCCGACGTCGGGTTTGCGCGCCTCGAACAACCGGATCGCCTCGCGCCCGTTGCGTGCCTCGGCGACGATCTCGAGCTCGGGCCAGACGCGCGCGAGCTGGCGCGCCAGCGCCTCGCGCAGCAGCGGCTCGTCGTCGGCGATCAGCGCGGTCGGGCGCGTGCGCGTCATCGCGCCGGCCGCTGCGCCGGGATGTCGACCTCGGCGACGACGCCGCGCGGCGCGTTCGCGCGCACGCGAAGCTCGGCCGCGCCGCCGAACACGAGCTGCAGCCGCTCGCGCAGCGTCGAAAGCCCGGTGCCGAGCCCGCCGTTTGACGCGCCCAACCCGACGCCGGTGTCCGCGACGCGCACGACGCAGCGATCGCCGCGCCGCTCGACATGGACGTCTATGCGGCCGCCCTCCTCGCTCGGGTCGATGCCGTGGCGCACGGCGTTCTCGACCAGCGTCAGCAGCGTCAGCGGCGGGCAGCGGAGCGCGAGCTCGGATTCCTCGAAATGGAGCGCGAACTTCAGCCGGTCGGGCATGCGCATGTGCATGAGCTCGAGATACGCGGTGACGAGCTCGAGCTCCTGCTTCAGCGTCGTGACCGGCTCGTCGAGCCGCGGCACGGCGGCGCGAAGATACGCGACGAGGCTTCGCAGCACCGCGGAGGCCTGCGGCGAGCCCGAATCGACGAGTGCCTGCACGTTGGCGAGCGTGTTGAAGAGGAAATGCGGCGCGACCTGCGCCTGCACGAGATGCAGCCGCGCATCGAGCGCCTGCCGTTCGTATTCGCTGCGCTCGAGCTCGAACGCGAGCGCCTGGTTGCGTGCGAGCGCATCCTTCTGCCGCACGAGCGCCGCGAGCGCGACCCACGGCGCGATGAAGACGCCGAGCGCCGACAAGAGGCCGAAGCCGATGAAGCGATCCTGCACCTGCCAGAACGGCGGCGCGCCCGGCGCCGTCGACAGCGTGTAGATCGCGAACGTGCCGAGCGGCATCGCGAGCATGACGCCGAACACCTGCAGCACCCAGCGCGCGAGCCACGACGGCAGCCGCTTCGGCCACTGCTCGAAGACCCCGAACACCGACATCGCGAGCAGGCCGAGCGCGAGCGTGCGCAGCATCAGCGTCCAGAAGCCCGACTTCCAGCCGAGAGCGAGCGGCAGCGAGACGACGAACGTGAATGCGAGCGTGAACAGCACGCGCTGCCAGCCCAGGAGGAGGGCGAGGCCGCGCGGTTTCGCGGGAACGTTGAACGCGTGCACGGCGCGAGGATAGTCGAGTCCGGTGGCGAGCGTCGGCATCTAGGCGGCCCGCTCGGCGGGCGGTTCGGCGAAGCCGCGCGCGAAGAGCCAGATCATCAGCGCGAGGTGGCAAAGTCCGAGCGGCGCGAGCAGCGGGAACACGATCGCCTCGCCGAAGAACGGCAGCGAGACCGAGACGATCTCGAGCAGCGCGGCGACGATGCCGAAGCCGGCGAGCCAGCGCGGCACCAGCGCGAAGCGGAGCGACGCGCCGTAGATCGCGAGCGCGAACGTGCCGCCGGCGACCAGGCCGACGAGGTGCGCGGTGTAGCGCGAGGCGCTCGCCTGCGCGGCGATGCGCCGGAGGACGTCCGCATCGGCGCCGTTCGCGGCGGCGAAGGTTTTCGCGAGCGACAGCATCGAAAGCAGGTGGCTCTGCTCGGCGATGCTGGCGGCGAGGCACGCGATGCCGGCCGCGAAGAGCCAGAGCGCCGCCGTCTCGCCATGGCGCCTCAGCACCGGCCATGTCGCGATCGCGATCGCGAGCGAAAGGATTCCGGTGCCGATGCCGAGCAGCGCCGCGACGGCGATCGTCGTCGCGTGCGCCGGCGCCTGCACGAGGAATCCCGGCGGCGAGAAGATCGGCAGCAGCATCGCGAAATTGACGACCGGGCTCGCGATCATCTGCGCGAGCAATAGCGCTGCGACGACGCGGCCCGCGTGCTTTGCGGCGGTCACGCGCCCATCTCCGCGACGCGCGAGGTCCAGCGCGGCACGTCGACGCCCTTGACGAGCAGCCAGAGCGCGAGCGACGTCTCGGCGACGAACGGCGGCAGCATGATCGCCGGAAACAGCGCGCCGGCGAGCGTCGGCGCGAGGATCAGCGCGAAGCTGTTGACGAGATAACACGCGCCGGCGAGCTGGATCAGCGCACCGAGGATCCACGGCAGATACCCGGAGCGCCTTATCAGATACCCGAGCACGAGGCAGCCGCAACCGAAGAAGATGAGGCCGAAGCCGAAGCCGTGCGTATCCATGCGCATCGAGAGGTACGAGAGCGCCTGCAGCTGCTCCGGCGTGAACGCCTTGAGGTACGCGGCGTCGCCGCCGGCGAAGAGCGGCATCAGGAGGTTCATCTTCGATACGACCAGCGCGGCCGACTGCACCGCGTCGAACAGCAGCACCAGCAGCGCGAGGTCGCGATTCACGGGTCGCATCAGCACGTAGAGGATCACGAGCAGCGGAAGATCCGCGACGTGCATCAGGAGATCGCCCGCGATGCCGAGCCGCCAGAGCCCTTCGTGCGCGGCGACGTTCGCGGCCGTCGCGGCGGCGTTGCCCGAGACGATCAGCGCATCGCGCACGAACAATTCGCCGAAGACGCCGGCGACGATGATGAAGACGTAGAGCGCGCCGCCGATGCGGGCCAGCGTCTTCGGGGAAAAATCGGGCGTGCTCGCGGTCATGCGGGTCTCCGACGGGAATGCGACGGCGCTCATCGCGCGGGCTCCGGCATCGCCGGCGCGGGGCGCCGCTTCAGCCGCACGCGCGCGAGCCAGTAGAACATCACGACCAGCACCAGCACGACCGGGATCGCACGGACGCCGATCATATGGCGCAGCGGCTCCGGAAACACCTTGGCCTGGCCGAGGAAGAACGACGCGCTCGCGAACCACATCGCGAAGCTCATGCGCCAGATGTGCCGCGCGAGCCGCTGGATGCCGTCGAGGCGGCCGAGCCAGAGCGTGCGCGCATCGCCGCAGGCGCAGAGCAGCGCGACGATCGAGAACGTGTAATAGAACCCGGCCGGATAAAAGCCGAGCCGGTGGCCGGGACTCCGCGACGCGATCGCGCCGAGCGCAAGCTCGATCACGCTGATCGCGAGCGCCATCAACATGAGGCCCGCGAGCCATCTGCGCGATTCCGCGACCGTTCGCTTGATCGTCAGAAGTCCCGTGCAGACGACGTAGGACACGAGCGCCCCGCCGAGCGCCGTGCCGGGATCGAGATTCGCGATCGCGATGACGGCGCCGGTCGGCGCCATCGTCAGCATTGCGACGACGAAGACGGTGCCGCTCTTGCGGTGCAGCGCGGAACCCTTGATCGCATACAGCGCGACCGCGCCGGCGGCGATCGATACGAGTCCGGCGACGATGTGGATCGGCAGCAGCAGCATGGCGCTCTCCCCGCGCGACGTTGACTGCGCGGGAGTCTTCGCGGGCGACGGACGCGGCAGAAGAGACCAGGCGACGAATGGCGGCGCCGGGGGAATGGACCGCGCGCCGCGACGACGGACCGTCCGCGTCTATCCCGCGGCGACGCGCCGTCGCACAATGTCGTCACCGGCGCCGATAAGGCGTTTTCCGCTCGAGGACCTTACGATCCGTCACCGGAGAACCGCCATGGCTCGCGCCCGCTATTACTACCTGCTCGCCCCGCTGCTCGCCGCCGCATTCAAGGCATCGGCCGCCGAACATTCGCATTTGCATCCGGCGCCGGAACAGCTCGGCAAGGTCACGTTCGCGACGACCTGCGCCGCCGCCGTGCAGCCCGAGTTCGAGCGCGCGGTCGCGCTGCTGCACTCGTTTGCGTACGAGCCGGCCGGGCAGGCGTTCCGCGATGTCGCCGCGGCCGATCCCGACTGCGCGATCGCGCATTGGGGCGTCGCGATGGCGTACTTCAACCAGCTCTGGGAGCCGCCCGGCGCCGACGACATCGCCAAGGCGCAGGCCGAGCTCGCGCTCGCGAACGCGCACCCGGCGAAGTCGGCGCGCGAACGCGATTTCGTCGAAGCGGCCGCCGCCTACTACCGCGACGCCGATCGCGTCGCGCCGGCCGATCGCGCGAAGGCGTACGAAACCGCGATGGCCGGCGTCGCGTCGCGCCATCCGGACGATACCGAAGCGCAGGTCTTCTACGCGCTCGCGCTGATCGGCACCGCGCCGCTGACCGATCGCACGCACGCGAACCAGAAACGCGCGGTCGACATCCTCGAACCGCTCTATCGAAAATATCCAGAGCATCCGGGCATCGCGCACTACCTGATCCATGCCTGCGACAGCGCCGAGCTCGCGCCGCGCGGGCTCGCGGCCGCGCGCGACTACGCGAAGATCGCGCCGTCTGCGCCGCATGCGCTGCACATGCCGTCGCACATCTTCACGCGGCTCGGCTACTGGGACGATTCCATCGCGTCGAACATCGCGGCGCGCGCGGCCGCGCGTGCGCACGGCGACGTCGGCGAGCAGCTGCACGCGATGGACTATCTCGTCTACGCCTACCTGCAGCGCGGGCGCGACGCCGACGCCGGACGCGTCGTCGCGGACCTCGAGCCGATGCGGCCGACGCTGGCCGCCTCGAAGTTCAAGATCGGCTACGCCGCGAACGCGATGCCGGTGCGCCTCGCGGTCGAGCGGCGCCGCTGGGACGACGCGGCGGCGCTCGAGCCGCTGCCGCAGTCCGAGCCGCATGTCGCGGCGATCGTCTACTGGGCGCGCGCGATCGGCCATTCGCGAAGCGGCCACGCGGACGCGGCCGATGCCGACATCGCGGCGATCGATGCGTGCCTCGTAAAGCTCCGCGCCGCGCGCAACGATTACTGGGCGACGCAGACCGACGTGCTCGCCGATTCCGCGCGCGCCTGGCAGCAGAAGGCGAAAGGCGACGACGACGGCGCGGCGAAGCGCCTCGCCGCCGCGGCCGACAAGGAAGACGCGATCGAGAAGCGCCCGGTGACGCCGGGCCCGATCGTGCCCGCGCGCGAGCAGCTCGCCGATCTGCTGCTCGAGCTCGGCCGGCCGCAGGATGCGCTGCGCGAATACCGCGCCGCGCTGGCGCTCGCGCCCGGCCGCCGCGGCGCACTGTCGGGC
>JADMIO010826383.1_pt1 | contig 47849 bp, 41 predicted proteins | sample 8958161 | NCBI WGS metagenome assembly JADMIO01 (sample SAMN16585339, study PRJNA669376) | soil metagenome | isolation source: Crop rotation soil | place: USA: Cullars Rotation, Alabama | collected 2011
CTTTCCCCATATTCCGTCAGGTTGATACCCACGCCCGCCACAATGATGCGCTCGGGCGCGACACCGCGTTCGATCAGGAAGTCGCGTTCTGTCGCCGTCTGGGCAAAGACCCAGCGGGCGCGGCGGCTCAGATCAAGCTGGTGGCGCATGGTGTAGTAGCGGCGCATGGTACTTGTGGGGCCTTCGCCAAGATGGGTCAACGGGTAGAACAGCCAGGGGCGGCTCCACCGGTCGGCCCAGGCCGCGCCGGGCCACAGCAGGCTATCATAGGTGACGGTCATGCCCGCCGCAATATCCCACTCTGGCCCGGCGGCGCTGAGGGTGGCGCGCAGATCGGGCGACCAGGGCGTGAATTGGCCGATGGCCCGCAACAGGGAGGTAGTGTCAATGGGCAGCGCGGACAGGCGAGCCATGAGACGACGGATGATGGGGAAAGCAAGGGGCGCGGCGGGCAGGTGGCGGAGGCGGAAGCGCCGGATGGTGACGCCCTCGTGAATGTCGCTCAGACTGGTGAGGCGGCGTTTGTGGCGGTCCCAGAAGAGCTGAAAATCGTCGGCGTCCGTCGTATAGACGGTTACCTGGTGACCGTCCGCGACAAGACGGGTGTTGATTTCGTGCAGGTGACGCTCGGCGCCGCCGGGGGCGGGCCAATAGCGCTGGATGACATGGAGAATACGCATAGCGGCATCAACAGACCCTAATGGTTGCGGAAATCGTTAGGATCTCAGACTCTCGATAAAGGCCACATAGCCGTGTGCCGACGCCTGGGGCGAATGAGTGTCGGCCACCCACTGCGCCGCAGCCTGGCTCATCTGCGCCCGGCGGTCGGCGTCCTGAGCCAAGGTCAGCAGCGCGGCCTCGACCGCCTCGGCGGTGGGTGGGGCGGGCGTCTTGAGACAGACCGCGTCAGGCACCTCGCTAAACCAGCCGATGTCAGTCACAATGGCGGGCAGGCCGACACCCAAGGCGCGCAACAGGCTGGCCGAGGTTTCGCCGGCTGTCGGATAGCGTAGGCTCAGGCAGATGTCGGCCTCGGCCAGAGCGCGGTCGAAGTCGTCTAACGTTGGCGCGTAGCCACTCACCTCGACGGTGTCGGTCAGCCCAAGCTGGGCAATGTAGGCGTCTAGATCAAACCAGGCCGCCTGTTCCCCCACTAGCACGTAGCGTGCCAAAGGGTAAACTTGCCGAAAGCGGGCAAAGCCTTCGAGCGCCTGAGCCAGCCCCTTCTCGGGCGACAGGAAGGCCGCGGTGATGACCGTCAAGGGGCGGTTCACAGCGTTGGGGCGGGGCGTGTGCTGCGCGAGCGGCTGGATGGGCTGGCCGACAACGGCCAGCGGGTGGTGAGGGCGACGGTTGGCTAATTGCGTCCGCGCGTACTGGCTATGGCACACCACGCCCAAGCTGGCGTCCAGAGCGCGCTCGATCAAGGGGAGGTCATAGGCGGGCGCGGGCCGTTCGCCGGCCACGACTGACCGCGCCGTCTGCATGGCCGCTGGACCCGCCGCGTAGCCCATCTCCCAGACATACTCATCCCCCTTGCCCTGGACCAAGGTGCGCTCACCGAGGAAATGGTGCAGAAACAGGTCATGCACGACCATAATACCGGGGTACTGGAGCAAGGTGTCATAAATATAGTTGTGGACGGGGTGATTGCCCATCTGATAAATCGTCGCGTCATAGCCCTGGCTGCGGCGTCGGCTCGGGTAGTCGCGGTAGGAGTAATGGGGCAACGCGGCGATTTCAGGCGCGGTGGGGGTCCAGTCACCGATAAACAGGTCGACCTCGGCCTGACTCGCCAGGGTGGGGAGTAGGGACTCGCTATAGGCGGCGATGCCGGACTTGAGCGGGCTGAGGGGGCTGAAGTAGGCCAGACGTAAAGGTCCTGAGTGCTGAGTGCTGAGGGCTGAGTGCTGAGTGTCGGAGCGGGCGGTGTCTTGTTCGAGTTGTCCGAGGCGCCGCCGCAGCTCGCTGGCTTGATGCTCCGTGGTGAGAAGGTGCTGCTCGGCGGCGCGCAGTTGGGCGCGTAGTAGATCGCGCTCCCGGCGGGCGCTGTCTTCGGCCGTCGCCAGGGCCGCCCTAAGCACGGAGATTTCGGTCGCCAGGGCGACCTTGAGCGCGGCGATCTCAGTCTGGGCCGCTTCGAGATAGGCGTTCTGTTCGATCATCTGCGCCTGAGCCTCCCGCAACGCCGTCACGACCTGTGTGTTAAACTCGTTCTGCTGGGCGACCAGAGGCCGCACATACCACTTGGTGGACATCCAGTTCCAGGCATTACGCAGCGCGACGATCAGCGGGCCGAGGCCGGGCGCGCCCGAGACAAAGGGCTGCTCCTGCACCGCCTGGCGCTGTTCAGCCGCCTGGATGGCCGCGTGGAATTGGGTCTCAGAGGGGCGCGGCATGGCTGTCCGGACTTGGTTTTACCAAGAGCAAGAGGACCGAGGTAAAGACGACTGTCCCCTGGCGGATCACGATGTGCGGGTAGATGCCGCGGTGGTCACTGTCCAGGTCGATGGGCTTGGCGAGCAGCGCCGGGGCGATGGTAAAGTCAATCGGTTCGACCAGGTGTAACCCCGTCGGGTAGACCAGATAGGTGTACAACTCGTCGGGCAGGAAAAATTCAGCGTGGGGTACCCCGTTGAGCACCACCTCGGTCGCGATGGCCACCATCCCGTCCGGCTTGAGGACACGGGCGATCTCCTGCATGGCGCGGGTCGCGGCCGAGTGCCCGCCAAAATGCTCGATGGACGAGAAGGAGAACACAAAGTCAAAACTATTGTCGGGATACTTGAGATCCAGCCCGTCCATGTACTGTGTGACGAGGTGCGACTCGCGGTAGGGGAAGGGCGCGTGCTTCTCGGGCGTGACCAGCATCTCGGCCATAGCGTCCGAAGATTGGAACGTGCCGTGCCCATAGATGTCCGACGCGATGACTTTGCGGATGTGGTTGGTGAGGTAGTAGACCGGAAACTCGCGCCCCGCGCCCACCCCCAGCGCGATGGCGTCCGGCCGTAAGTAGCCAAAGGCCTTGAGACCGCGCAGGGCCTGGACAAACTCCCAATGCTTGCGGTGTATCTCCTGGCGGCCAAACGGCAGGTGTAAGGCATCCAGGAACTCGTTAAACTCCGGGTCGTCCCAGTCGGGCAGATTGCACACCTTGCACCAGCGTGATGGCTGTGTCGGCTGCGGCACCTCGGTCGTCGCGGCCACCTCGGTCAACGTTGGGCGTGACGAGACCGCCGGCGCGACGGGCGGCGGCGGTGTAACGACCACGGGGGCGGGCGGCGCGGGGTCCGGCTGGGGGACGGGGCGGCCAATGAGTTGCAGCCCGCCCTCCCAAGCCTTGACCCCACCTGGCACATGTGTCGCCAGCGACCAGAGCGGCGCGACAATGGTCTTGCGGAGTAAATGCTTTAGCATGGTTCCTTCTGTCAGGTCCGAAACGTCTACTTCGGGTGGGCCTAGCCCGAGCTGCGTCAGTTCTGCTTCGGTCAGGTCGCCCAGGTCCGCCCGCACGCTCTCGACACTGGCGTCGGGTGTCTCGGGGGCGTCGGCGCGACAGGCGACGATCAGCAGATTGGACCGCAAGGTGGGCGTCGCCTCAATCGCTTGCCGCGTCGTCTCGTCCTCCCAACAGTCCGAATACTCGGCGTGCACGACCTTGCCGCCCGCCGCCTCGGTCGCTGCCAATAGCTCGGCCATCGAGTATTCGCGGAAGTGCGTGATGGCGTCGCGGTCCTCGCCACGGCGGGCAAAGGCGGCCTGGGGGTGCTCGCGGCGCTTGATTTGCAGCAGATGATGGATCGAGAAGAAGTTAGGGGTCGTCAGGTAGAGACGCCCCGCCGAGCGTAGCAGACCCACGAGCTCGTGGATGATTTGGGCGGGGTCAATGGTCAAATGCTCAAGGATCTCGCAGAAGACCACACAATCGAATTGACCCAGCGGCGGCATACCCCAATGCGGGTCGAGCGGCTGGCGGTTTAGATCCAGGTTGTAATGCCGCGCGGCGCCGTACTCGCTGCGGGCAAAGACGGGGCGCGCGCCGTGCATCTCGACCGGGCGGTCGACGGTGACCAACTCGATGTGCGGCAGGAGTTGCTTATACAGCCGCGTAAAGCCGGACACGCCGATCTCTAGCACGCTGGGCGTGGCCAGGTCACGCGTGTAGTAGGCCAGGCTGTTAAACAATTCGTAGTAGCGGCGCTTGTGATAGAGGAAATAACTCTGTTGGTCGGGTGGCATGGGGTCGACCAAGGCGTGCCAGGCTCTATCGTATTCCGCCTCACTTAACACAGTCTGCATAACTTGTCTATCCCCAGCTATCCTGGGCAATCGTCTCGATGGTTTGGCCATAGATGTCCATGACACGCGACCAGGTATAGGTACTTTGAACAAACGCCTGCCCCTGGCGGCCCAAGGTCGTCGTCAGCGGTGTGTCCGTAGACAGTAGGTGGAGGATCTCGCTAAACTCGGCGGCATTGGCGTAGTATAGCCCGCTGTGGCCGCGTTGACACATACCACGCACCACGTCCGAGTAGGCGGTGCAGACGACGGGCTTGCCCAGCATCCAGGCTTCCAGCGCGATCATGGACATGCTCTCATAGCGTGAGGGCATGATAATCGCCTCGGCCCCAGCAATAGCGTCAAACTTCGCGGTATCATCGACATAACCGCCATAGATCATGCCCGGAATATCGGGCAACGCCATCTCGCCCTTCCCGACCAGCACCAGCGCCGCCTCGCTCCTATAGGTGCGCTGGTAATGGTCATAGAAGTTGACCAGTTCATCCACCCCCTTGTGGTCGGTGATGCGGCCCAGGTACAGGAAATAGCGTTGGCCGTCTAACCCCAGCTTGTGGCGGAAGCGGGCCGGTTGTGGGTCGGCTGGGACATCGACGCCCACACCGACAATCGCATTGGGGATATAGCCGTTGTTAAAGCGACGCTGGACAAACTGACGCTCTTCCTCCGTATTATACAGGATAGCCCGCGGGGCGTGAAATACGGTCCGATAATAGTCAAAATAGATGGGGCCTTCGTTATGCGCCGTCGGCACCAGAATGGCCTTGTCGCCCACCACCTTGATGCCCATCGCTGTGGGATAATAGAGATAGGTAAAGAAGATAAAGACATCGCTCGCCTCGCGCCCCTGCTTGAGACGCTTGAGCAAGTCGGGGGCGTACGGCCCCTGGGCGCGCACCCAGGCCATTTCCTCGGCGAAGGTCCGCTCGCGGTAGTACATGGCCTCGGCATAGGCGCGGAAGTCGGCCGGGCGCGCCTGCGTGACCGGAAACCGCTCGACGGTCACGCCGTTGATGGCGCTCACGCCCGGCGGGTAATGGTTGGCCCAGCTATTGTAGTCATAGGCACACGTGGTTAGCACATTGACCTGATACGTCGCGGCCAGCCGCTCGGCCACCTGGCGGGCGTGCGACTCGGCGCCCCCCAAGATGTCTTCGCCATAGCGTTGGATGACCACGGTCACTTTCTTCGTCATATTAGCTTACCCGATCCAAGATATGGCGCAGTTTAGCCTCAACCCGCTCAGGTGTAAAGTCGGCTAAGCGTTGGCGCTGGCCGGCGATCAGCGCCTGCCGCAAGGCCGTATCGGTGGTCAACAGGTGGGCCGTCTCAGCTAGGACGGGATAGTCAAAGTGGTGAAACAGGACGCCGGCCGAGCCGAGCGTGTCGGGGACGGCGCTGCTGCTGTAGGCCAGGATGGGCAGGTCAAAGGTCATGCTCTCCAGCAGTGGCACGGCGAACCCCTCGTGACGGCTGGCGCACACGTACAGGTCCGCCGCCGCGTAGTAAGTACACAGGTCGGTCAACGACACGCGGTCGGTGATGGTCACCGCATCCGCCAGTCCCAGGCGTTGTATCAGCGACTGGAGACAGGCGGTGTACAGGGGTAGCATGGGCCGCCCGACCAGCCACAGGTGGACGCGTGTGTCGATACCCTCGCGGTAGGCCGCCACCAGCTTGAGCAGGTCTTCGGCGGCCTTGCTCGGCACCAGGCGGCTGACAAAGAGCAGGTTGACCTGGCCACTGTCGTGTAGGCGGTCGTAGAGGGCTTGGTTGAGGGGCAGTTGGCGCAGCCGCGCCAGGTCCAAGAAGATGGGCAGGACATCCGTCTGGTCGGCGGGCACACCGCTATCCACCAATTCCCGGCGGTTATAGTCCGAGTCACCCACGCCCAGGTCGCAGCCGGCCAGCCTCGGCAGGGCATCGCGTCCCCGTCGACAGTCGGCCTCGAGCGTCGCGTCGTAGCCACGAAAGTATTCGGGCGGCGTGATATTGTGATAAATCACGATCTTGCGGTTGCGCGACCGTTCGTACAGGGCCAGGTTCGGGCTGTAAATGGAATAGTGATAGATCAGCAGGTCGTCGGGATGGTCTAAGAATGGCTCATACTCGCTGTCCAGCCGACCGACCGCCTGCATACGCTCCTCGATATAGGTGGCAAAGATGCGCGCGTCCAACCCCCACGCCTTGAGCCGGCGGTCGATTTCCAGGATGTGGTTAGTGATGGCGTCGCCGTAGCTGAGGCCGGTGGTCATTTGGTGGACACGCATAGTGATTTTGAAATAAAGCTGTGTTGATCGCCACTCATATATAGAATACAGGTCTTGTTTAGACCGTCATCCCGAACGCAGTGAGGGATCTGGATTGCGAGGCTGATCGATCCAGATGCTTCGCTTCGCTCCCCCTGCGGGGACTTCGCAGCATGACGGGTTAAACGGTAGCGTCTGACGGCAATGGCACGCCTACCTGGCTCAGCACCGCGCGCAGGCGGTTGATGACGCGGGCAGGGGCGAAATCGGCCAGGCGCTGGCGTTGGCGCGCGATTAATTGGGCGCGTAGGGGCGCACGGCCGTGCGTCTCTACGCCATCCGGCTCGACCATCAGCCCCAGGGTTTCGGCCAGCACGTCATAGCTGGGTTGGTGATACAGCACCCCAGCCCCGTCAAGGGTGGCGGGGATGGCCGTCTCGGCCCGCGCCAGGATGGGGATGCCAAAGTGCATGGCCTCGATCAATGGCACACAGAAGCCCTCGTGGCGGCTGGCGCAGACAAAGGCGTCTGCCCCTTCATAGTAGGCCTTGAGTTCGGCCAGCGTCACGCGGTCGGTAAAGGTGACGGCCTCGCCCAAGCCCAGGCGCGCCACGAGACGGTCCAGGACATCGTTGTAGAGCGGCAGGATGCGCGCCCCGACCAGCCACAGCTGCGCACGTGGGTTGACTGCCGTATGATAGGCCGCAAAGAGCTTGATAATATCCTCAAATGCCTTATTGGGCGTCACGCGTCCGACAAAGAGGATATTGGTCGCCCCGTCGCGGCGCAAGCGTTGATAGACGCGCTCGTCGCGGGCGGTGGTCGCAAACTGGTCCAGGTCGAGCAGGATGGGCAGCACGCCGGTGCGACTTGGCTCAAAGCCCGCCGCCACCAACTCTTGCCGATTGTACTCGGAGACACCCAGCGCCAGGTCGCAGTCCGCGAGGTCAGGCAGCGCGGCGCGGCCCCACAGGCAGAGGCTCTCAAGTTCGGCATTATAGGGGGCGAAGAAGTGGGCGGGCGTGATATTATGGTAAATGAGCATCTTGCACTGGCGGGCGCGCCGATACAGGTCGATATTGTCACAGTAGACCGAATAGTGATAGATGAGCAGGTCGTCGGGCGTGTCCAGGTGTTCGACCAAGGCCGTATCTGGCTGGGCGAGATGCGCCAGGCGGTCCTCGACCTGCTGACCATACACCGCCGACGCCAGCCCCCACTGCTTAAACAGCCGATCCAGCGTCAGGATGTGATTGGTGACGGCATCGCCATAGCCCAGGGCCGAGCCAAGTTGATGAATACGCATAGATTATTGCGGGTAAGCCACCAGGTCCAAATGATGGCTCGGCGCTTGGGAATAGCGGGCCATGATTTCGTCATTGGTGAGGGCGGCGGTCGGCTCAAAGGTCGTATAGTCTAGGATATGGAGACGATAGTCCAGCGCGGTGATCATGGCCAGATATTCTTCGGGTGACGCGATGGCTTGATGGCGCAGCGCCTCCGGGTTAAACTCGGTAAAGACGATGGGGCGATGGCGGCGCAGCAGGGTCTGCATGCCGCGCCAGGCCAGCGGCTCGACGCCCTCAATATCCATCTTGACAATGTCGATACGCGGCTCATCCTGGAGGATGACGTCGGGCACAACAGCCTTGACGCGAATGACGAACGGGTCTTCGTCTGCGCTCGCCGACCCCGGGGCGGCCAACGACGCATTGCTGACGCCTTCTTCGGTGACCAATTCGACCACGCCGGCTTTATCCGAGACGGCCATCGGGTATAAATGAACATGTGCAAAGCCATTGGCCTGGATGCTCTTGGCGAGTAGCTCGCTATTCTTGGGGTGCGGCTCAAAGGCGATGACCTTGCCCGTCGGTCCCACGCGTGACGCGGCGACCAGCGTGTAGTAGCCGATATTGGCGCCGATGTCGAGAAAGACCTTGCCCGGCTGCAACAGGGGCTTGAGGGCCGCTATGACATGCCCCTCGTAGACCCCGTGGCGGGCGATCTCCTCGCCGACGAGCCAGTCGCGGGGCATGTAGAACAGCTTGAAGCCGTCCACCTCGGTCAGGCGGGGTCGGCTTCGCTCGGCCTCCAACAGGCGGAACTCCTCCGAAAACATAAACGCGTCGCGCAGCCCGACAATCGGGACTTGAAAGTTTGCCACGCGATGCGTCCAGAATTGCCAGCCCGCCGGGTCTGGCTCGCGCAACAAGAGGATCCGATAGCAATACAGGACATCTTGCGCCGTCGCCAGGCCCGAGGCGGGCGGGGGCGGCGGGGTGTCGCTACTGAGGGGGGCCGGGGCCGGCGCGGCGACGACTGGCGCGGGGAGCGGCGTCATGCCCGCTAGTTTCAGACCGCGCTCCCAGAGCGCCACCCCGCCCGGAATGTGGGTCGCCAGCGCCCAGGCGGGCGGCACGACTGTTTTGCGTAGCCAGGTTAACATAGCAAATGTCTCGTATTTCGACGGGCGTTTTGGATCACGAAGATCGCGAAAGCTCACGAAAACCACGAAAGGTAACGCCCAGCGCGCAACTTCCGTTTAACTGTCACGCTGAGGGATGCCTCGTTGCGCTGCTCGAAACTTCCCCGTCATCCCAAGCCGAAGGCGAGGCATCTGGATTGCAAGGCTTGATCGATCCAGATGCCTCGCTCCGCACGGCATGACAGGTTAAACGTTTCTGCCCATTGATAGGCAGCTTTTCAGGCGAGACATCCGGCTGAAGCCTCGACTCCGACGAATACGCCACTTCAAACCATCGCAGGGTCGGGCACGGGCACACCCACCTGGGTCAGCGCCTCGCGCAGACGGTCGATGACGCGGGCCGGCGCGAAGTCGGCCAGGCGCTGGTGTTGCCGCTCGATCAATTGCGCCCGCAATCCTGTATCCTCAATCATCACGCCCAGCGTCTCCGCCAGGACGCCATAATCGGGTTCGTGGTACAGCACGCCCGCGTCACCCAGGGTGCTGGGGATGGCCGTCTCGGCCCGCGCCAGGATGGGCACGCCAAAGTACATCGCTTCGAGCAATGGCACACAGAACCCCTCGTGGCGGCTGGCGCAGACAAAGGCGTCCGCGGCCTCGTAGTAGGCCTTGAGTTCGGCCAGCGTTACACGGTCGGTAAACGTGACGCACTCTTGCAAGCCCAGCCGCGCCACGAGGCGATCCAGGGCGGCATCATACTGACCGACGAAGCGCGCCCCGACCAGCCACAGCCGCGAGCGCGGGTTGACCGCCTGGTAGGCCGCAAAGAGCTTGATGACATCCTGATGCGCCTTGTTGGGCGCGACCCGCCCCACAAAGAGCAGGTTGGTCCAGCCTGACTGGGTCAGGCGGCGGTAGACGCGGTTGTCGCGGGCGGTGGCCGCGAAATGGTCCTGATCGAGTAGGATAGGCAAGACGCCAGTCCGGCGCTCGTCAAAACCCACCTCAATCAGTTCTTGCCGATTATACTCCGACACGCCCAGCGCTAGGTCACACTCCGTTAGCATGGGCAGCACGGCGCGGCCCTGGGCGCACACGGCCTCCATAAACGGGTCATAGGGGCGATAGAACTCGGCGGGCGTGATATTGTGATAGACGAGGATCTTGCGCTGGCGCGACTGTTGGAATAGGCGATAGTTGTCACAGTAGGCTGAGTAGTGATAGATGAGCAGGTCGTCCGGGTTGTCGCTGCGGTAGGCGGTGTCCAACTCGGCCTTGGGCATGCGCGCCGCCGCAATATCCGCGCCGTAGATGCGCGTGGCAAAGCCCCAAGCGGTGAGTTGGCGGTCCAGCGCGGCGATGGCATTGGTGATCGCGTCACCGTAGCACAGCACGGACCCCATCTGGTGGATGACCATGCCTAGGCCTCAGACCCGGGACCGGATTTGTTGCCCTCTAAGGGTAGGGGTGCAAGGCCTTGCGCCCCTACGTCGCGTCGCCATGTTAGTTCGCCGCGCAATTGCGCAAGCTCCACCTGCTGCTGCTGGACCAGGGCTTCGAGGCGCTGCACCTGATCATGCAGCTTGCGATGCTCGACATCCACATCCTGGAAGGCACGCACGACGAGCAAGTGAAAGTTCTGGATTTGCTGGACAATAATTCGCACGTACCACTTGGTCGACATCCAGTTCCAGGCGGTACGGGTGAGGACGATAAATGGCCCGACCATGGGGGCTTTAGACTGGAACTGCGGTTCCCGAATGCCCCACTGCGCTTGCAGCTCGGCTAGGGGGAGGATATGCCCGGTGCCCGGTATGGCCGGCGCGATCTGCTGCTGCGCCATGACCTCGGCAAAGACCTGATCGGCGATGCCGTCCAAGTCCTGGCGATAGGCGCCCTGGGCGCGACGCTGTTTGACATTGGCCCGAATGCGATCCATGACCTGGGCCACATCAATCTGGGGATCGCGGATTTCGATGACGTCGGCGACATCGCGCTCAAGTTTCGGCGTCATGCTCGCTTATCCTTTCCGATAGTCGGAACCTATCCCCCCATCCCCCTTCCCTAGTAGGGAAGGGGGTGTCTCCAAGCTCCCCTCCCTTCGTAGGGGAGGGGGCGGGGGAGAGGTTACAGCCGGGGCTTGGCTTTCCACATGCTCCCAGCGGTTGGGGAGACGCAAGGGGCCATAATGTGCGTGTACGCCGCTCCGTACACGGAAAGAATAATACTTATCCTGATGATCATACGGGATGATCTCTTGCTGGTCGTAAATGGTGGCTGTAAAGAGATACGTCCCCGAGTGGAAAGGTAACTCATCCAGGACATAATCGACCCAGCCCTGCCCCTCAATATGGGGGATGTCCATGCCGGAAAAGACGGTGTTGGGGCCGGTGAGCTTTGCGCCGTCCTCGTGGTGGATAACGATGCCAAAGATAGGGCGCTCGATGGGATGATGGGCGTCATAGTGTAGTCGGGCGACAAAGGTATCGCCCGTGTTAAACGCCTCGGTCGGTCGACCATCCGCGTCCAGAAACTCGACGGCCACCAGTTCGACCTCGCGTGTCCCCCACCGCGCCGCATCCTCCGGTCGACCAATGAGGTCTGGGGCGCGGGGCGGCTCCACCGCCATGTCAACGTCGCCCGCCGCTGGCTCGGTGGCTTCCTCAGATGGCACGGCATCGGATTGGGCCGACGCGGCTTCCGAGGTGGGCAAGCTGGCGCCATATATGGCGGCGTAGTGTTGCTGGGCCACATGATCCAGATAGGCGGCGATGACGCGCTCTGTCTTGCCCGCCGCCTGAACGCGGCTGCTCTCTAGCCATATGGCATGGTCGCACAGCTTACGCACCGTTTCCATGTCATGGGTCACAAACAGAATCGTGATGCCGCGCTTCTGCATGTCGTGGATGCGCTGCATACATTTGGCCTGGAAGGGCGCATCTCCCACGGCCAGCACTTCATCCACTAGCAAGATATCCGGCTGGGCATGGATGGCGACGGCGAAGCCCAGCCGCATGTACATACCCGACGAGTAGTGCTTGACCGGCACGTCGATAAACGTCTCTAGCTCGGAAAAATCGACAATCGCTGGAAAGAGCCGGTCAAGGTCGCGGCGGCTGAGGCCCAGAATGGAGCCGTTGAGATAGATATTCTCACGGCCGGTCAGGTCGGGATGAAAGCCCGCGCCGAGTTCCAACAACCCGGATACGCGGCCATTGACCGTCACCACGCCAGCGGTGGGGCTAAGGATACCGCTGACGAGCTTGAGCAGGCTGCTCTTGCCCGCGCCATTGGCGCCAATAAAGCCCACGACCTGGCCGCGGCGGATAGTAAAGCTGACATCGCGCAACGCCCAAAAGTCCTCGCTGCGCTGCGAACGCCGAAACAGGTTGACGATCATCTCCTGGAAGGAGCGCGGGCGGTCGCGTTGCATGTTGAAGCGCTTGGAGACATGCTCAAACTGAACCGCGACGTCGCCCTGGTCCACAATGTCCCGCATCATACTTCCTCCCCAAACTGCGGGGCGAAGTGCGTAAAGAGCCAATAGCCGATGACCAAGACCAGCACTGAGGTCGCGGCGGTGCGCAACAGGAAGTCTAACCCCGGCGGCAGACCCCAGTACAAAATATCGCGGTAATTGGCAATGATCGATCCTATGGGGTTGAGAATATAGGCCAGACGTTGCACGTTTACGTCGTAGCCGAGGATGAGCTTGTGCTGGGGCAGCACTCTGATGTCATACACGACGGGCGTCAGGAAGAACCAGGCTTGCAATACAACTTCCATAATCACGCCGGTGTCGCGGAAGAAGACATTCAGCGTCGCTACAATGAGGGCGACACCGAGGGTAAAGATCATCTGGATCACGATCAAGATGGGCAGAAAGAGCAGCCAGGGCGTGATGGGGGTCTGGAAGATCAACATGAGCGGGAATAAGACCAGCAGCGCCAGTAAGAAGTTGACGCCGTTAGACAGCACGAGCGACACCGGCAGTGCCTCGCGCGGGAAGTAGATCTTCTTGATGAGACCGGCATTGGCGACGATGGTGTGGACCGCGCCGCCCACCGAGCCGGAGAACCAGTTCCAGGGCAGAATGCCGCATAGGATAAACACGGGGAATTTGGGAATATTGGTCGGCAGCATGACCGTGAAGACCACGGTAAACACGAGCATCATTAGGACGGGATTGAGCAGCGACCAGACAAAGCCCAAAATGGAATTCTTGTAACGCGCTTTGAGGTCGCGCAACACTAGGTTGCGGACCAACTCGCGATAGCGCCATAGCTCGGCGACCCGCAGCGCCAGGCCGGGGGCGCGCCGTTGATTAACAAGGACGGTCATGGTCGCTCCTGCGGATGGCTAATTGCGGATGGCTGATAGCTGATAGCTGAAGACTGATGATTGATGACTGGCGTTGAGGGCCCGCCGTCTGCCCGCACTTGGGAGTGCTGCCTCCTCTGCCTTCCGCCTTCCGCCTTCTGCCTTCTGCCTTCCAGCGCCGCCGTGTACACCTCCAGCAACGCGTGGCCCATGCCCTCCCAGGGGAAGGTACGGACGACATGCTCACGCAACCGCTGACCACGCCCCACCGCTTGATTAGGCGACGCGGTCGGCTGGGCGTCGGTAAGGGCGGTAGCCAGCGCGTCGGCCAGGGCTTGGCTGTCGCCCGCCGCGGCGTACAGGCCAGCCTCGCCCAGATACTCGCGGCTGACCGGCGTATCGAAGGCGACGGTTGGTAGGGCCATCGCCATGTAGTTGAGCAGTTTGCCCGCCCCTTCGGTGGTCGATAGTTTGGGTGAGACGGCCACATCACCCAGGGCCAGGCGGCGGGGCGCGTCTTCGTAGGGCACACGGCCCGTCAGCGTCACGCGGCCTTCGAGGCCGAGCGCACGGGCCATATCGCGGTAGCGGTTGGTATTGGGGTAGCCCATAAGCAGCAGATGCGCCTGAGGCCGCCGCTGGGCGAGGATGGCCATTGCCTGGAGCAGGTGGTCCGTGCCTTGATAGGGCGCCAGCAGGCCGAGATACACGATGACCTCAGCGTCGGGCGGGATGCCCAGACTGGCGCGCTCCTGACGGCGTTGGTCGGGGGTCAGCGTCGCGGGGTGGAAGATATGCGGGTTGACCACGTCCGGGATCGCCAGGACCGACCGTCCCGTGGTCGCCTCGCTGTACTGACGCGCCGCGCGCGCCGAACTCGTCACCACGCGGTCGGCTAGGCCATTGATACGCATCTCGCCCCACCGCGCCAACCGTTCCCAACGTGTCGCGGGCTGAATAAAGCCGTGGTCCAACATCTCGCCGGTTAGGGAACCTTGATAGTCAAAGACTAGAGGGACACCAAATAGGCACGCCAGGGGGTAGCCAATCAGTGCACCCTCGTGTAGGTGACCGTGGACAATGTCGGGGCGCACCTGCCACATGGCGCGCAACATGGTCGCGCCCAGATAGGCATCAAAGGCGAATTTGTGACGCGAGGAGCCGACTTCGTAGTCGGCATGCCAGGGGAGACGTGGGGTGCGGAGGGTGGTGACGTCGGGCAAGTCGCGGCCCTGGGCATACGTGACGATGGTGACGCGGTGGCCGAGGCTCTGGAGGACACGCGCTTCTTCCAGAATTCGGACGTGGCAGCCGTAATCGGCAAAAAAGCTAGTCGGCGCCACCATCAGAACGGAGTATGGTGATTGACTCATAGATCCGATATTGAGTGCTGAGTGCTGAGTGCCGCGAAGGGAAGGTAAGAGCGAGGTCACCTCGCCCCTACTGCTCTCAGCACTCGGTACTCAGCACTCTCCTCTCAGCACTGATTAACGCCAGTTTGGCCGCGCGCGGCAGGCTCTTGATGGCCGCCTCGCGCCGCATGGCCGTCCCTCGGTCGACGGCCGTCTCCCAATAGACCAGGCGCACGGGACGGCGGGAGCGGGTGTAGCGCGCGCCCGTCCCTTGATTGTGCGCCGCGACCCGCGCTTCAAGGTCTGTCGTCCAGCCGGTATATAGACTGCCATCCCGGCATTCGAGAATATAGACGTAAGACATCGTTAGACAATTAGGAGTTTAGAATTAGGAATTAAGATGTTAATAATACTCTTAATTCCTAATTCTTCTTTCTTAACTTTTACTTTCTGGCGCGCCGGCTGCCGAGTCCGCCAAAGAAGATCTGGCGGAAGCGGTCCTTGCCCACATCCTTGAGCGGGTTCTCGTCTTCCTGCCCGGCATTCAGCATCTTGATATGCGCCACGCGCGCCTGGTCCAGCGTCTTCTCGATGGTTTCCAGATCGCCGGTGGCAATCACGCCCTTGATGCTCTGTAACTCGGCAATGGCGCTGTCGATCCAGCGAGCCATCGCCGCCGGGTTGGTCATCGCCAGCGACGCCCAGCGCGTCGGGTCGGCATTGACGGGCGCGGAGGACGACTTAAAGTTCTCACCCGCCACCTTCTGGATCTCGGCCCAGCTTGAGCTATGCACGGCCGTATTCATCAACGCCCACGACAAGAGGAAGGGTAGGTGCGACGCGGCGGCGGCAATGCCATCGTGTTCGTCGGGGTCCACATAGTAGGGTTGCGCGCCCAGACCCGCCACGAAGTCCGACAGGATGCGGATAGCGTCAGGGTCGGCGTTGACGGCGGGGGCGAGACAATAAAAGGACTTCTGGAACACCTCGGCCGTCGCCGCCTCGGCGGGCGCTCCCTCGCGACCGAGCATGGGGTCGCCCCCGATAAAGTTGGCGCTCTCCGGCAGCAATTCCTTGGCCCACTGCATCACCTGGCTCTTGGTGCCAGCCGTGTCGGTCACAATCGCGCCCGCCTTTAGATGCGGCCCAATGTGCATCATGGTCTCGCGCACGGCCTGGACGGGCGTGGCGATAAAAATGAGATCGGCCTCGTCGATGGCCGAGATGAGATTCCAGTCGCTGCGATCAATCGCGCCGCGCTTCTTAGCGGCGGCGGCGGTAGGCGCGCTCTTGTCGTGACCCACAATTTCAAACGCGTTCTGCTGGCGCAGCCCCATGAGACCCAACCCAAGCGCCGTTCCGACAAAGCCCGTGCCAATAATCGTGATACGTGGCCGAGACGCCATACCTTCATCTCCTATGTCTTTACGATACGTTGTGCGCGAGAACAGGCGTGAGATACGGGATGTATTTTGCATAACTCACCAACTACCCTTCATCATCCGCCAGCTTAAGGGCGCGCCATAAAGTGGAATACTCAACAAGATCGGTCGGCCAGGTGGCGGCGTCATGATAGCCAACCAGGGCCACCGTCAGCGGGTCGCTGCCCGCCTCTAAAGTCCATATGGCCCCTAGCCGTGCGTGGTTCACCAGGGCATATAATGGACGACGCCAGCCCGTCGGGGTGGCCGTCAGCCGCGCCAGTAAGCCGGGCGCGACGGCGGTTAGCACGACCCGCGCCACACGATGCGGCAGGTGAATGCCTTGCCCGGCCTTGCCCACATCATGTAGCAGCGCCGCCTTGAGCAGCGATGGGTGGCGCTGCCCGGCCTGGGCCAGTCGCCCGGCGACACGCACGGCGTGCAAGCGGTCGGCGCGGGGCAAACGATCAAAGAGAGCACGTTCCCCCGGCGTCAGCACGACCAGCGGTGTCTCATCCAGTGCTTGCCAGCGTGCCGCCAGGGCGTGACCGACTTGCCCGACACGCACCGCCAGCGATCTTAGAAGCGACATCAAACTTGTTAAAAGCCCAACAAACCCAATATAAACCGCTGCACAGGGCCAATAATCGACCCCACCACCCCGGGCGCAATCAGGATCAGCCCAAACAGGATATACGGGCCATAGCGCTCGATACGCTGGAAGGACTGGGCCAGCCCATAGGGCAGCAAGCCCAATAGGATACGATAGCCGTCCAACGGCGGCAGGGGGATTAGGTTGAACACAAAGAGCAACACGTTCAAATACAGCATCTGCGACACAATGCTGCCCAGCGAGGGGAAGACCAGCCCCACCCTAAACATATCGCGCAAGGTAGCCGACTCCAGCACATAATGGGCCGGAATGGCAAAGATGGCCGCGATGATGAGGTTCGCCACTGGCCCCGCTAGGGCCATGAGCGCCATGCCGCGCCGCCCTAGGTAGTAGGGCGAGACGGGGGTCTGCGCCCAGCCAATGCCGACCAGGAGAAAGAGGAACGTGCCGAGAACGTCAAGGTGCTTGATCGGGTTGAGGGTCAGACGACCGGCGCGGCGTGGCGTCGGGTCGCCTAGACGGTCGGCGACAAGGGCATGCGCGCCTTCGTGGGCCGGGAATGCAACGAGCAAAACAATCAACCGAACGATAATCGTAGCTAGGGTAGGACCGCCAAAGCCAGGCACTATAGTCTCCTGTTCCGAGTCATGGAATCATACCACAGACAACAAGGTCCGGCAAACTTTGCGTCTCTTTAGAGTGTATGTTATAATCAACCGCTATATTAACGTGGGACATCATACCGTTTTCCCGGCCTGGCGCAAGACGCTACCCGCCGCGAGTTTTTATGATCCCCCAATTTGGCATCGGCGACGTGGTGCGCCTCCGTAAAACGCATGCCTGTGGCACATCGGACTGGGAGATTGTGCGCTTGGGCGCTGACATCGGCATTCGCTGTTTGGGCTGTGGCCGGCGCGTGCTGGTAGAACGGTCCAAGTTCGAGAAGAGTGTCAAGACCGTGCTCAAGCGTGGCGCCACCCCAACGCCCGAGGCGCCCTAATGCCTGTACGCATCCTATTCTTGTTCTCCGACACCGGCGGAGGCCATCGTAGCGCGGCGGAAGCCATCCGCGACGCCATGTATCAGACATGGCCGGGGCGCGCCGATGTCGAGATGGTCGATTTCTATACCCAAGCCTTCCCTCCTCCCCTCAACCGTAGCGGGTCGCTGTACAGCCCCATCGTGAGCCGCGCCAATTGGCTCATGGCGGGTCTGTGGCGCACCTTTGAGAGCCCCAAGAACTTAGACCGATTGTGGCGCGGGTTGAAGCCCACCACGTATCACCGCTTTGTCGCCCTCCTCGAGCGCCACGCGGCGGATGTCGTGGTCTCGGTGCATCCCTTCGCCTGTCACTTTATGGCCCTGGCCGCCCATGCCCTGCCGCGTCCCATCCCGGCGCTCACCATTGTGACCGATTTAGTCAATGGCCCGACCTTCTGGTTTGACCCCAATGTCGACTTTATCTATGTCCCGACGGAACCCTCGCAGGAAAAAGCGATCCAATTGGGCGTATCACCTGATAAAGTCGAGGTGGTGGGGCAGCCCGTCAATCCGCGCTTCAAGCCGTTTGTGGGGGATCGGGCTAAGCTGCGCGAGCAATTAGGCTTGGTCCCCGACCGCCCGACTATTGTCATCGTCGGCGGCGGGGAAGGCATGGGCGATGTGTATGGCACGGCGCGGGCCGTTGCCACCAGCGGCTTGCCTATTCAACTCGTCATTATCGCCGGGCGGAACGCGCCGCTCAAAGAGCGACTGGCGGCGGTGCAATGGGAAGTGCCGACCATTGTCAACGGCTTTGTCACCAATATGCCCGAGTGGATGGCTGCCGCCGACATCTTAGTCACCAAGGCCGGGCCAGGCGCCATTGCCGAGGCGCTCATCTTGGGCCTGCCCATGATCCTGTTTAGCTTTGTCCCCTGGGAGACGCACAATATCGACTGGGTGCTGGAGCAGGGCGTGGGGGTGGTGGCGACGACACCCGCGACGATTGTCAGCACGCTCCGCCAGTGGCTGACACCGGGCAATCCCGCTCTGGACGAGATGGCGCACAAAGCCCACCGCCTCGCGCGGCCTAAGGCGGCTTACGATCTTGCGGAGCGCATCCTCGCCTTTGGGGAGGCCGGGCGCTAGAGGACAGTGACCAATCCAGGTCGCGGAGACCTGGCCTGAATACGAAGGTGGCTAGGACGAGGGTAACGCATGCGTAGCGAGGAAGTCCGTGGCAAAATCTTGCAGGCGCTCTATAATGCCGATCAACGCACGGGCGGGCGCGGCCAGATCGAGCGTGATCAACTCGCGCAACAGTTGGCGATTAACCCTGTCGAGCTAAAAAGCGGTCTGAGCTACTTACTGGATAAAAAGTATATAACCTCCCAACGCGTTTCTGTCCGTCCTTTGATTTACATCTATTTCCAGATTAACGCTGAGGGGATTGATATTATTGAATATCGCGCCGACGATACAGGAGTGTCCACCGATAGCTATCGGAGCGAATTGCATAAACTGCTGACGCAATATTTTAACACTGACGAATTACGAACACTGTGCTATGACTTAAGCGTCGACCATGATAGCTTGGGCGGCGAGGGGAAGGCGGGTAAGGCGCGGGAGTTAATCCTGTACATGCTGCGCCTCAAGCGCATTCGAGAACTCGTTGAATACTGTGTCAGGCAACGTCCCACCGTCGGGTTCGAGGCAATCCTGGAGGCCATCGAGCATGCCTGATACTACCACCGCGCTAGACAACCTGATACTGACCGAATTCCCCTATCCGATTGCCGTCGGCTATCGCCGTGTGCTGGAAGCCTCCGACTGGCCGACGCGTATCGACCGCGCCCTCCGCCTATTCGAGTATGGCCTACGCACCCTCGGCCTCGATCTGATTAGCCAATATCTTATCCGGGACGCCGATACTGTCAGTGACCCTGACCTCAATACCTTGCTGCTGGATAAACTCCCCAAGGCGCCACTGGGCAGTTGGAAACAAATATTGTTTACCACACTGCATATCTATGGCGGCCTGCGCCACCGCTTCTTCATGCCAGAGTTGTACGACTTGTACTGGGATACCTCGCACGAGCCGCACGAGCCACGCGCGGATATCCAACACCCCTATGACCGTTTGATTCAAATACAGAATGACCTTAGATATCACACCCGGCCTACCACCGACATGGACTGGCAAGCCCTGGGCGAAGAAGTCATGGCCGACCTGCGGGAGGTCTTAGGCCAGTTTGCCTTTCTCCAAGGCTACGATTTTGTCCAGATTGTCGGGCAGCACGATACCACTTACGACTATCTGGTCTATACCGGCGAGCGGCCCGTCACGCCCGCCGCGCCCTTGACTACCAGCAAGCTGCTGGATGTCGGACGATTTTACCTCTCCAAAGACCAGCAAGACTTCCTAGAACTGCATCCCCTCCTCATTTTCTGGGAAGACCGCCTGGCGTCCATCCCACCCATCGAACAGTTAAGGGATGCGGGGGTGTACGAAACCTTTACCAAGACCAGCGTGACGTATATCCTGGCTCTATCGGCCCTGGAGCGCACTTCCCAAGATCCCGGCTTGGTAGGCGAGTTTGTGCGGCTACTATACCTAACGATTGAGCAAGACAAGCAACAGCCCCCGCATGAGGCTACCGAGCGTGAGGGGGCACCAGAGCCGGCGACGCAACATCTGACCTGGTCGATGTTGCAAGACATCGCCACTCAGATCGCCGAGCGGCGCTTTAAAGATGTGCGGGCTAAGTATCAGCCAGCGGTGTATTTGCAGCGCCAAGACGTGAAAGCGGCCTTTGACGACTTCCTGGCTTCGGACAAGACGGTCTTTCTGCTGCTGGGTAAGTCAGGTGTCGGCAAGAGCAACTTTATCCTATCTGTCGCCGATGAACACCAAGCCGACGACAGTATGTGTCTACTCTTGTATGACGGCGCCAACTTAGAGGTTGACAAACCCCTCAGCGAATTGATTGGCCGCGACTTTGAAGCTCGGCTACGTCAGTTGAGCGGACAGCGGGGGCAGGGCACGGTCGATGTGCTGGCGGAGTTGGGGAATATCGAGGGGATTGAGAACCATCGCGTCCTCCTTTTTATTGATGCCATCAATGAGAACGCCGAGGCCAGGAGTCTGTTGCGACGGGTCAACGCCCTGGTCGAGTCGGTCGCGGTGCCGTGGTTCAAGGTCGTCCTCTCCTCGCGGCCCGAAGCCTGGCGGGTCATGAAGCGTGGCGTGAAGCTGCCCGAACAGTGCTACTATCGCGCCCCAGGTGGACAGGACACCGAGGGGGAATTCGAAGCATCCAGCTATGGTGTCACCATCAAGGCGTTTACCAAAGCCGAGTTGCCCCAGGTGTATGCCAAGTATCGCCAAGCCTACAGCCTACAGACGCCGTATGAGGCCATCCCCGACGAGTTACGCAGCCTGCTCAACGATCCGCTGACCCTCAAGCTGGTCGCAGAGACATATCGCGGTCAGACCATTCCCCAAACGATTCGCCTGCGTGAGATTTACGAGAAGTATGTGGCACAGATGATCCGCGACGAGCGGCTGCGGCTGGATGACATCGTTTTTCTGGAAGAAGAGCTGTTGCCATTGATGATCGCCGAGGATCGCTACGAAAATGCCATCCCTGCCGATGTGGTGAATAAGACGCGCACGGCGTCCGGGCGCCGGCTGTTCGAGTTGATCCACAACGACGAGAAGCTATCCAATGGGAACCTGGTCAATCAGTCGTACATGAACCTGGCGAATGCCGAGATATTGGTCATACGCGGCTCGCCCATCGATTACAAAGTAACGTTTAAATACGAGCGGTTTTATGACTATTATGGGGGTAAACGGCTGTTTGAGCTATACCGTCAACGCCCCGATAAATTAGGCGCTTATCTAGAGTTAATCGCCTCTCAGTTGCGCGAGAAGCAATATCTATGGGGCGCGGTCAAGAGCGCGCTGGGCATGGAATTAGAGCAAGCCATCCAGCAAGGCCAACCCGACCTCCTCCTCTCGCTGGCGACGGTCAATGATACCCTCGTCAAAGAATTGGTCGTGGCGACGCTGGTTGACTTTGGCCGTGACCGCATTGAGGCCGTGCGGGCCTTTATCCAGACGCATCTCGTGCAGAAGTTGGACGAGAATGCTCTCACGATGGTCGAAACGCGGCTTGCGACTGTCTTAGGCACAGTTGAGGTCGGGTCGTATACGCGTCAACAAGTGGGGATTGAAGTCGCCTATCACCTAGAGTTGACGGGTGTCCTGGAGGCGGGTGCGCGTAGCCCAGACCCGGCGATACGGAACTACAGCGCGCAGTATGTCTACTATCTGTGGAACAAGGCGCCGCATAAGGCCTTCGACATTCTGGAGCATCTTAGTCAGGCCAGTATCGCTCGCTTCGGCCTACCTAATCGAGATATTTTTGAGGCATGTATCACCATCTCGATCCTCATCGCGTTTGAGAGTCTGCGGGACGCGGCGCAGCAAGCGTCGGTGGATCGCCTCCAGCAAATCTGGCGGCCTGTCCTGGCGCGGCTGTTGCGGGCCAACCCTAATCAGAACGCCCTCGTTGCCACGCTAACCAACACTTTTCGCAATTTTATCCTGGGCTTTGCCACACCATTTGTCATCCGCATCGCTGACCAGATGCCCAAGTATTACAACTGCAACACGGTGGAATTGGCCCAATTCTTTAAATTGCCACAGCCCGCCAAGGAGCGCTTCCGCCGCATCGTCCCCTATATCGACCCGGCCTATGGTTCGCTGGAGGACATCCGCCCGGCGCTGGTCGAGGCGGCCCAAACCCGCGATATTGTTACCCTCTATTTGGTGTTTATTGTATTGAGCATTCATGGGCTGGTCCGGCCTGCCGCAACGCTGCCTATCGTCCAAGAGTTGTGGACGGTAGCGATGGCAATGGAACGCCTGGGGCCGTATCCTCAAGTTCTGATAGGTGTTTTATATAACATGCTGATGAGCCAATTTGATGACACGCAGTTTCGGATGATGGAGGATTTTGTCTGGACCTACTTTGACCGCTCCGAGGGGGTTCATTACACCGATACTAACACATACCAATTTACCTGGGTTGACCCTTATCTCATCCTCTATGATCGGCGGTATGACACGGTTGAGTCACCCGCCGTGTTGGCGCGTCTGGATCGCGTGATGCAAGCCGATGGCACCATCAACGAGCAGTACAATATAAAACCACCCATGCCCGTAAAACTTCGTCATCTCTATTTGCATCTTACCCCGACTATGTATGTGATATGGGGCCAGCGGCGTGCGCCACGCCGCGCGCTGCACCTGCTGTATGATCCCCAGGATAAGCTGATGGCGATTATGCTGCCCAAGTTGTTGGCAACGTTGCGGAAGCACATGCCCGACGAGGTGGACGACTTTATGGACGAACGCGGCTTGACCGAGAAGATGGGCGCTCAAGTGCGCGCCAAGACGCCGCTGGAAGGCATTGGTGACCTTGTCGGAGGCCGCGGGCTGGCGTTTGCTAATCAGGGGTTGCAGATGCCCTGGTTGAGGCAGGAGTTGATCGCCTTGCTGTCGGCTGCGCCGGATTGCAAGAACTTGGCGCAGTGGGCCGAGCGATTTGTCAAACAAATGGTCAATCTGGTTAATGGCGAGCCTATCTTTGATTTGAAATAGGACTAATCTTCATCGTGCTTCTACAACGCGTCCTCAGTAGTATGATTCTCATCCCCACCGTGCTGGTCGCGGCGTGGTTGGGGGGTATTCCATTCGCTGTTCTGGTGGCGGCGGCCGCCGGCATCGGCGCCTTTGAATTCTTGCGGATGGCGCATGGCACGGCTCGACGGCATTATGTATGGTTAGGGGTGGTGGGCGCGATACTGCTGGCGTTTAGCGGGCTGAATGAGATGGTGAATCGGGCGCTCCTGCCAGTGCTGCTGCTGATCGTCTCGGCGAGCGTCATCCTGGACAAGAATAGTAAGCTAGACGACTGGTGGCTGACCCTGTCAGGAATATTGTATCCGGCGCTGCTGCTGAGCCTCGCCATCCCGCTGCGCAATGCGCCAGACGGGCTGTTCTGGGTGCTGGTAACGGCCTTTGGCACATGGGCGTGTGATACGGCGGCGTATGGCTTTGGCAGAGCCTTTGGCCGACGCGGTTTCTTTACCCACATCAGCCCCAAGAAAACCTGGGAAGGCACCATCGGCGGAGTGCTGACGTGTACGCTTGTCACGCTGCTCATGTTCTATCTGCAACATCTGTCATTACTCGAAGGGGTAGGGTTGGGGATTCTCATCGGCCTGGCCGTGGTTCTGGGCGATTTGACCGAGTCGATGATGAAACGGGGGTTTGGGGTTAAGGATTCGGGGAGTTTTTTACCGGGGCATGGCGGTTTACTCGACCGTATCGATGGCCTTGTGTTCGCCTTTGCGGTGGTATTTGTCTATGTCGCGTGGGTGCGTTTCAGTCTAGGCTGACGCTTATTTACCCATCTCATTTGATGACTTGGAGAGGACTCTTATATGACCATCTGGCCTGATCTCGCTATCGCAACTCGACCTGTCCACGCGTGGCTGCGTAAAGTGCATGCCACCTTTGTGCCCGGCCCCACCACGCCCTTACTTGACAAGGTTGTCGCGGGCATTCTAGGGGCTTTTGACCTGTATGAACACGACATTCAGCCCGCGCCGGATAATGACACCGACATCATCTTGACCACGGCGCGCTTTGGTGAGACGCTCGGCTGGCGCGAGGCGTTGATGTTCTCGGCGCGGCGTCGTTTTAACCTACGCCGCAACCCCACGGTGTTTACCCTCATGCATATCCGCCCGGCGGATTTTCAGCGTATGCTGGGCCTCTTTGGAGACCTCCTGGCCAAGGATACCGCTCATCCAGCCGACTATGATTTCCCGGGTCTATCGTCGGATGGCTACCGGGTGCTGTATGAACTCGGTTTGCGCGGCGGGCCGATTATGAGCCTCCAGCGCTTGGTGCAGGGGCAAAGCAAGAGTATTCGGGTTATCCTCATCGTTGGCGAAGACGAGCCGGAGGCCGCCTATCACTTTGACCTAGTCGGGGCTTACCCCAAGAGTGACGCCGCTGACTTGCAAGACTTCTATACTGACATTGTCTTGCGCATGGTGACATCGGTCAGCACCGCGACGGTCACGCGACATGAAGTTGTAGGTGACCCAATTGACTATGCTATATGGAGCGGCCTAAACACGCCGGAGGCGATGCGTGTCGCGGGGCAAGAGCTTGGGCAGCGTAACTTCTTTACGCGCATGGTCCAAATCGGCGAGCTGGTGCAAGTGCCCTCCCTGAATGACGCGATCGCCAGCCAATATAGCGAGGGTTGTTTTGCTACCTGGGATGCGACGGTGGAAGGCCTGATTGCGACGGTGACCGGCAGTGCGCGGCCGGTGGATAAGGGTAATATTGGCGACGATGACCTGGCCGTTATTGTTGGCGTTCGACCGGATGGTGGGGGGGCATATGTGCGGCAAGTGGACGGCAAGCGCAACGATCCGCCTTCATCGGAAGCTGTCGAGATGATGGACATGGATGCGCTCTTGCCACATATTACCCTCGACCCGAGTTGGGACATCGTCGGTGAGGTGCCGGTGATCCGCTCGAAGTTGCACGGTCATCGCGGTATTGGGGCGTATAATCCTGAACACGTTGAATTCGTCCCGCTGGATGAGCCTTATTATCACTATCCCGTGTCGTGTGCGACGGAGGCCCAAGCGAGGGCGATTAAGTCGGCCTTCGCCCGCTCCAAAGCCTTGCAGAACCCGGATGACCCGCGTCGGGCGGTGTTTACGATTCTGCCCGGGCATGGCTTGGTCGTGGTGGAGAAATGGGCGCCAGGTACCGTACCGTTCCAGCTTCTCTGGGAGTTTATGGATGCGGGCTATATCCAGATCGAGAACGGTGTGCCCCAGGGACCGATGGCCTATGTCCCCGGCCCCAACGGTCGAATGATCCTGTACGAGGAATAAGTTGGATGCTGGAATGTGGCGATCCCCCCGTGCAGTTTGTTGGGCTGAACGGTGAACAGTACGCTTATCGAAGGTGCGGGCAAGGCGACCGCACGATCCTGCTGCTGCATGGCGTCGCCGAAACCAGCAAGGTTTTCTGGCGACGCTTTCTCCCGCACTTCGAGCGCGATTACAGCCTTGTGGCGCTAGACCTGCGCGGGCATGGCGACTCGGCGCGCCCACCACGCGGCTACACGGCCACTGACCAGGCCCAGTTGGTCGCCCAGGTTATCGACGCGCTGGGGCTAGGTCAACCGGTGCTGCTCGGTCACTCACTGGGGGGGATCATTGCTACCAAGTTCGCCATCCTCTTTCCAAATCGCCTGGCTGGGTTGATTGTGTACGATAGCCCGCTAGGCCGTGGCCTCTGGCGCACCTTGACCCTCATCGCCTCTTTGCCGCCGATGGCGACACTACTGACGGCCGCGATCATGACGCCCGGGCTGGGGCGTGTCGCCTTCTGGACCCGAACGCCCAAGACGATGGATACGTATCTCAAGTCGCTGCGCGTGTTTTGCGACCCGTCGCTCTTGACGCCCGAGCTACTCGCCGAGACGGTACGCAATAGCTACGATGCGATCTCCCAATCATTGTGGCGGGCGGTGGTGCTTGAAAATGTGCTAGACGATATGCACCGTATTGTCGTCCCGACGCTGATTGTTCGAGGCGAGTATGATCGGGCGGTGCCTCAACAGTGGTCTGAGCAAGAGGTGGCTCGATTGCCAAAGGGGCGGCTCGCGGTGATCAAGAATGGGAGCCATTTGGCGCTTATCGAACAGCCGGCGCAGTTTAATCAAGCCGTGTCGCAGTTTCTGGCAACGATCTAGCGGGGGCTTTTTGGCGGAACAAGGCATAGTCCAGCAGTATAAGACGATTGAGTATCGCTATTTTGATAACGGACACCGCGATTTGGTGCTTTTGCTACCCTGGTTGGGGTATAGTCCGCTTGAGCCTTTTATCCTCATTGAGGCGCTTGCCCCTGTCGCCAATGTTCTTTTTATCCAGTCCGGCTACTTGGGAATTACCAAAGTCGAGGCCAACCAGGCTATTAGCGATTTTCGGCTGGCGGCGTTCGCTAGCCAGCTCAATGATCTCATCGGGCAATTCACCTTTGATAAGCTAATCGTGATTGGCAGCAGCATGGGGTCGCTGGCGGCGGTGAGCTTTGTGAACCATTACCCGCGCTCCATCGGCTTGCTGATCGTGACCGACCCGGCTTACTATCGTGGTAGTTGGTGGCACCACAGCCTCTATCGTTCTCTATTGGCGCTCCTCCTGCTCAATCCAGACATCGGCTTTCGGCTGGTGACCTCCATCCTCGATCTATTCCCAAGCTTGAGGGATGTCCTCACCGCCATGCGCGCGGCGGCGCATAATATTGGCGCACGGTCGTTTCTGCTGGGATTGCAAGAAGGGCTGCGCTTTAATGGCGCGAACCAATCTGTCATCACTGCGATCCTAACACGTGGAACGACGATGATTGTGGGCAAGCGGGACGCGGCATTTCAACTGTTAGGCGTCGATTACTTCCGTCGCCTACCCAATGTAACCTTCCAATCCGTCGACGCCGGTCACTCCGTATGGATTGACGCGGCGGAGCAGGTCGTCGGTGACGTTACACAATATCTGTCGTCAGGATAAGCATAGTCAGGTTGAGACAGGTACGGATATGATGACCAGATGGAGAGGCTATGGAAACCCATGATACCGCCCTGTCGCCACTCGATAAACTAATCTTAACCGAGTATCCCTATCCTATCGCCGTTGGCTACCGTAGGGTGTTGGAAGCCACCGACTGGCCGACGCGCGTCAATCTGGCTCTAAGGCTGTTCGAGTACGGCCTACGCACCCTCGCGCTAGGCCTGATTAGCCAATACCTTATCCGCGATGCAGATACTGTCAGTGATCCTGCTCTCAATAAACTTCTCCTCAATAAACTCCCCCGGCCTACGCTTGGCAATTGGAAGGACATGTTGTTTACTGCTCTCAAAGCTTATGCTGACCAGCGTGACCTTTTCTTTATGCCAGAACTCTACGACCTGTATTGGAAACGGCGGTATGAAGATATCCAACGTCCCTACGATCGATTGATCCAAGTCCGTAACGACCTGGCGCATCGCCCCAAGCCTACCACTGACGCCGCCTGGCAAATCCTGGGCAAAGAGGTCATGACCCATCTGCGAGAGGTACTCGGCCAGTTCACGTTTCTCCAACACTACGACCTGATGCATATCGTCACACGACGCGATAATATTTATGAGTGCCTACTCTATACGGGTGAGCACCGCGTCAGATCCGCCATCCCCTTGATCACCAACGTATCGCTGGAGCCGAAGCAGTTTTACTTATCTAAGGGCCAGCAGGACTTCTTGGCGATGTATCCACTACTCATCTTTTGGGAAGACCCTACAGCGTCCGACACATCCAACCAAGAAGCCAGTGATACAGGCCTATATGACACCTTCACTAAGACGAGTGTAAACTACATCCTGACCGTCCTACAGCGAATGATCCAGGATCGCTCGCGCGTGGGTGAGTTTGTGCGACTCCTGTACTATACTATCGAGCAGGAAAAGCACGGACAGCCTCAGCGTCTGACCTGGCATATCCTGCAAGACATCGCTACTCAGATCGCCGAGCAGCGATTCGAGGATGTGCGAGCCAAATATCAGCAAGAGGTGTATTTGCAGCGCCAGGATGTAAAGGCGGCCTTCGAAGACTTCCTTGCTTCAGACAAGACAGCCTTTCTACTGCTTGGCAAATCAGGCGTTGGTAAGAGCAACTTTATCCTGTCCATCGCCGAGGAACACCAAGCTGACGACTATCTATGTCTGCTATTGTACAACGGCGCTAAGTTAGACGTAGACCGCCCCCTAAGTGAGACAATTGGAGCTGATTTCGGAGCTTACTTACGCCGAGCCAGAGCCGAGGAGAAACTAATAGATGATCTGGTATTGGAATTAGCAGACATTGAGGGGATTGATGAGCACCAGGTCATTCTGTTTATAGATGCGGTAAACGAGAATACCGATGCGCGTGGCTTATTGCGGCGGATCAATCAATTGATTGAGACGACTACCTATCCCTGGTTCAAGGTTGTCTTTAGCTCACGCCCCGAGGCGTGGCGGGTGATGAAACGCGGAGTGAAGCTGGCTGAACATCGCTACTATCGGATGCAGGGTGCTCAGGATATCGGTGTCGAACTCGAACCGTTTACCTATGGGGTTACAGTCAAGGAGTTTACTAGAGCCGAGTTGCCTCAGGTATATGCCAAGTATCAGCAGGTGTACAATTTACAGACACCCTATGAAGTCATCCCTGTCGAGTTACGTAGCCTACTCAATGATCCACTTACACTCAAGCTGGTCGCGGAGACATATCGCAATACGGCCATCCCAAAACTCATTCGGCTGCGCGAGATTTACGAAAAGTATGTGGCCCAGATGATCCGCGATGAGCGGCTACGGGTGGAGGATACTGTCTTTTTAGAAGAAGACTTGCTGCCATTAATGATCTCGGCGAGTCACTATGAAAACGCCATTCCTGCCGATGAGGTGAATGTCAGGCGCACGGCGTCAGGGCGCCGACTGTTCGAGCTGATCCACAATGATGAACATCTGTCGAATGGGGATTTGGTCAACCAATCCTATATAAATCTGGCTAGTGCTGAGATTCTACTCATGCGTGGCTCCCCGGTAGACTATGAGATTGGCTTCAAATATGAGAGGTTCTATGACTATTACGCAGGCAAACATATTTATAAACTGAGTACCAAGGAGACAGCTCGGACAGAATTTTTCCTTGACCTGATTGGCAAAACGATTGATAAACCTTTTCTCTGGGGTCCTGTGATGAGTGCTCTGGCCCAAGATGCTCAAACTCATGGTGTCGAAACAATCTTGTCACTCTGCTACACCGATCAACAACGTGTCAAGGAAATGATGACTAATGTCCTGATAGATGTAGGACGTGACGACCTATCGCTGGCGGGTGGTATGCTGCACCGCTTATTACCCCTCTCAGCAGAGCCTACAGATATCCAGCGCGCTTGGCAACTCATTCGCAAGCCACAGACTAGCGGAGATAAGGCGACGCAGAACGCCAGGAAAATTGCTGTTGAGGTCGCTGGCGAACTAGGTGTTGTCTGGGTTCTGCAAGCAGCAGCCTTGCAGACCGATGCGGCGGTGCGGGCCGCTGCCGTGCGTTCGATCTATCACTTATGGCAGCATGATCGACGCTCAGGCTATGCGATCCTCGGCTACATAGCAGATCATATATTGCCCGGCCTGATTCCATCCTTTGCGGCCTTTGAGGGAGCATTGGGGCTGACCTTTGCCATCTTGTTTGACCATCCCAGGGACGAGGATGTCCTTGCTCATCTTCAGAGCATCTGGCGGCCCGTCATTGCCAAAATCCTTTTCCTTCAAGGGCGTGGGGGGCGCGTTGGTCAATTGTTACGCGACTTCATTCGTGAGCAGCTTATATCGTTTATTATCACCCTATCATTTCGATTGGTTGATGAGATACGTGGCTATACTCTCATGAGTTATAAAAAATTCGACGAGTTTTTCCGGCGAGGCGCAGAGGAGAAGGCGCTTTATAGCCGGCTGACCCATTACTTAGACGTGGATGGGGTGTATGACCGAGATCAGATGGAGCAAGATTTTCGAGCTGCGCTCATGATTCCAGACTTATTTATTGGTGGAGCTTTATTATACGCACAGGTAGCGCATATGCGCCAGACACCTTTAGCTCTCTTCCCTAGATTGAAAAGGTATGTGGCAGAGACTATCAGCGACGCCCGGTCTTCAGTCTGGTTGTCTCATATTCCTGGCGTGATCTCAAGTACACTGGAGCTTGACCCCAAGCAGGATGAAATTTTTGACTATTTCGTATACAACTTGAATATCTGTCAGGAATATTATGCGGTACGCCAGCCTGTTCCGGATATGGAACTCCCCTTCGATACGCCGGAAGCGATGTATCTGGATATATATACTCTATTACATTATCAACGAACGGGTACCATTCCCATTGAGTGGATCGAAAACCGTATCAATGCGGCTCTATCGTCTCAAAATTCGAGATTTTTCGACATTCTTCTGAAAACCGAATTGCCTCTTGTCGCTATTGATCGGCGACGCCCACAAGCCGCGCTTCAGACACTGGCACTCTTCTTTGATCCCCACGACCCGAACATCGGTCCCAGGATTGTGTCATTTCTAGCGCGTTTACGCGTCTATTATCCAGACCAGGTGGACGATTTCCTGGAAGAGCATCAGGCTCCGCAAGATTTTCGGCTGGCAGTCCGAACAAACGAGCCTGCCGAAACCATGGGCGATCTGATCGGGGACAAAAGCTGGAACTACATCAGTACCGAACTGATTGCCGGTCCCCAAGTCATGCGCGATCACCTCATAGGCGTGTTAGACAGCGCCCTGCGTTGTAAAAACATGCGCCAATGGGTCGATTATATTGTGCGTGAGGTTGTCAACGTGGTCTATGGCGAGGAGGTTCTGCATCATACCATCTGAAAGCCTAGAGGAGATAGCGAACTCATAATGACTAAGTCTTTTGTCATCACCGGCCCTAATCAAGTGACGGCGGACTGGCTGACGACCGTCCTCACGCGTAGCGGTGCGCTACAGAACGGCGCAGTGGCGCATTTCGAGGCCACGGGCGGCGGGGGGCATTGGTCTTCCAATGCCCAACTCCAACTGACCTATACCGACGACGCGACAGGTAGCCGCCCTACGGCCTTATTCCTCAAGATGTGCGAGGGCGCGGGCTTTATCGGTCAATCCGAAGTCGATTACTACACCCGCGACTATATCGGACTAGCTGACGCGCCCCTCGTTCCCTGCTACGACGCGCAATACGCGCCCGCCACGGGGCGCTATCATATCCTCATGGACGATCTGTCGGCGACGCACGGCCCCACGTGGGAGGTGCCGCCGACCCTGGCGCATGGGTTCGCCCTGGCGGCGGCCCTGGCGAGCCTACACGCCTATCGCTGGACACCTGAGCAGCGGGCGGAGATTGGCGCAGCCATGCACGATGTGGCGCATGTCGAGCGGTATGTCGACGTGGCGCGGGCGGGGCTTGAGCCGATGCTAGACGACGTGCGGGGTGATATTGACCCCCTCTGGGAAACCCGCTTACATGCCATCTTCGCGCAGCATCCGCGTCAGATGATCGAGCGAATGCAGAACCCGGTCGGTTTTACGGTCATCCACGGCGATGTGAACCGCGGCAATATCCTCGCCCCCATTAGTGGTCAGGGCAAGGTCTACATCGTGGACCGCCAGCCCTTTGACTGGTCGCTACTGGTCTGGCTGGCCGTGCACGACCTGACCTATATGATGGTCACCTATTGGCCGACGGAGAGTCGGCGCGAGCTAGAGATGGCGGTCCTGCAAGAGTATCATCGTCAGCTTATGTTGCGGGGCGTGCATGATTATAGCTGGGAGCAACTGCTGGCCGACTATCGGTTGTGTGTCATCCAGGGTTTCTATGTGCCGACCGAGTGGTGCGGCTCGGAAAAGACCTTACACGAGATGAAGTGGGTGTGGTGGCGCGAACTCCGATATACGATGGCGGCGTTTGACGACTGGCACGGTGAGGAATTATTGGGGTGAGCATAGCGAAATCTATGTCTACACCAGATACGTCTGAACAACAGGTATGGCTAGGAGGCGTAGCATGGACCGACAAGTGGCTCACTCATCCCCCTTGACACGCTTAACGAACTATCCACTGCTGGACGCGCTACTTGGGCGGCGGTCGCGGCGGTTTGGGCCGGGTATGAAAATCGAGAGCGGCCCGTTTGCCTACACCAGCCAACAGCCGCCACTGCCACTGGACGATGAGGAAGAGGCCGCGCTGGCCTTCGCGGCGTGTGGCGTGACGGGCTATGCCCTGGCTGATCTGGCGTATGGCCAAGGCGATGGCGGCAATATGTTGGCGGGCCTCTTGGGTCGCACCGTGGCCAGCCCGGACGCCATGAACTGTATCTCCGTTATCGTCACCAATGATACGGCCACCTATCTCCTCAAGCGTCCGCAAGACTTTGCCCCTGCTGAATACCCCGCCCTGGTCGACTTGGCCGAGCGCAGCGAACTGACCGAACTGTATCACCGCAGCCGCGTCAAGCTCAAAGACGGTCGCGCTGCGCCGCCTGTCATCCCCGGTTACAACTTCAACATCAATAAGTGGTCGCTCTACGCGCCGGGTGGCACGTACTTTGTGCCCCTCACCGAGACGACGGCCATCTATATCAATGCCATCCTTGAAGCGTTTACCAAGGAAATGGGCATCTTTATCTTGGACGAGCGCGCCCTATTCCAGCCCGCGGGCGTCGCCAAGTTTGGCCGCAAGAAGGGCGGCCATCTGAACGATAGCGCCAGCGGGGGCCGCATCGCCACGATCCAGGCCATCGAGTTGTCGCTGGCCGAGGCGGGCGCGATTGAGCAGGGCATGGTCTTGCAGAACCTGGGGCTGATGACGCAGGCGTTGGGGTTGGGCGGCTTTCCCAACTTCGCCCGCCACGAGTGGGGCTGGTTCGAGGCGACCGGATTCCGCATGGCGAAGATGGCGGGCAGCCGCTATCTGGGCGCGCCAGGCTTTGTCTCCACACTGCTGGGCCTATTAGGGCAGAGTTCGTCCGTGTCGTACCCGCTGGGGTTAGAACAGAATGGCGAGGTCTTGCTCAAGCCCTACTGCCCGCCGTATTACCCGACCATGCGTGATGCGGTGCTGGCGTATGTGGACTACAAGTTTGGCCAGCAGGGTGTGTGGCGCGGCCGGTCCTCGGTCAGCGCGTGGCGCGACCCGCAGGCCGTGTCCGCCAAGATCCCTGGCCCGCCGCCCGAGGCGGTCGAGGCGACCATCGCTTACTGCGAGTATATCTATCGCCGCTATGGCCGCTTCCCGGCGTACACCGCGCCCTTCCGCACGGTGTTGGGCTATCAGGCGACGCATGTGGATGTCGACTTCTATGACCGCTTCTATCGCCCCGAGGCGTTGACGGAGACGCAGCGCGAGCACATGCGCTCACATACGAATTGACGATAGACGAAGGACGGAGGCCAAAGAGGCTTCCGTCCTTTATTTATGGCGATGGTGGTTTTAGCACATCACGTAGACCTTGTCGCTCTGCAAGTCTCTCGGTGCTGTTGAGCTGAAGCAGGAAGACGGTCGTGCGACCCTCTGGCGTCAGCCCCATAATCTCGATGTGTTGAAGGGCGAAATGCTCTGTCCAGACTTGAGTACGTGGGTTGTACAAAAAGCAGAATTCGCCCGTCAAGGGATCAAAGGATCCTAAATCACTTCCCTTGTGTCGATTGCAACGCCAGCAAGCATTCGCAAGATTGTCTAGACGGGTCTGCCCGCCATGTTTTGTGGCGATTACATGATCGACCTCGTGCGCCACGAAAGCGACATCCTCAGGCAGCAGACAATACTCACATTGAGCCTCCGCACGCGCTACGACCAGACGGCGCATAGCCACTGGTATATACGTCTCGCTCACGGCTTGCCCTTCACATAGGGTAAGTTGCCTGCCTTAACCATGATGACAAGATGCTCGATTTTCTCGTACTCATCCAGTTCCTCTTTTTCCAGATCAGTTAGTTGCCCTTCCCGTTCACGCGCTAATAGAGTCTTGAGGCGTCGGACCATTTCTGGCATCGGACGGAATGCCGCTATTTGCTCTGGGGTGGGACGACTCGCCAGGAAATTAAGAATATGTCGATACACAGAAGCGGGTAACGCAGGTTGTTCTAAACTACGCGCCAATAACTCTGGCAGACGGTCTTCCACACCTTTCAATCGTTCCGACAATTCCTCTGGCACTTCGACAGTAATTGTGGGCATCTTGTCCTCCGTCTCCGGACTCATTATCTACTTTCTACAACCATATTTATAGCCTTCCCTTCAAATGGGTCAAGTGGATCTAAGACCAAATTACTGATTCGTGCGCCAGCTATACTGGGGATTGTAGCCGAGTAGGCAGCGGGCCTTGTCGATGGCCCAGGCGGTGGTATTGCCAGGTATCGGCTGGCGGATTTCGACCTGCGGCAGGTGCGTCCGCAAGAGTTCCTCGGTGGGTTCCTCGCGCAAGGTATCGGCGGCGATGATATTAAATGCCTCGAAGCCAAAGGCCTCGACTTCGAGCGCCCGGCGACACGCCTGCGCCACATCGCGCACATCCACATAGCCCCACAGGTTATACATATGCGCTTTGACATTATCACGGATCCACTCGACCATTCGGGCCGCCTCGCCGGGCAGCGCGACCCAGTGGAAGCGCATGGCCGCGATGGACATACCCGTCTGACGGTTGAACATGGCCGCCGTGCTCTCATCGACCTCCTTGCAGAGCGCATACGGGTCCTGGCCCAAGAACGGGTGCGCCTCATCGAGGGGCGCGTATAAGGGCGCGAAAGGTTTGACGGCGTAGGCCATGCCAATGGCTGACACGCTCGACGCGATGACGGCGCGCTGGATGCCTCGGTCGGCGGCGGCCTGGAGGACGCAGAAGGTCGCCAGGGAGTTGTGCTGGAATGTTTCCTCGGGCGGGCGGTTGCGCGGCGAGGGGTAGGCGGCCAGGTGGATCACGCCGTCACAGCCATCGAGGAGGGCGGTGATGGCGCGGACATGGTGCAGGTTGATATTATGATAGGGGACGGCGCGCAACGCCTCGGCCTGGCTATCGTCCTCTTGCACCGCGAGGGGCACGCGATCCACGTTGATAACAGCATGGTCGTGGGTGATCAACTCGCGGATGACCCAGCGGCCCACGCGTCCGCTACCGCCTGTCACTAGAATTCGCATAAATCGACCTCTTGTCCCGCATCTGGGGATGCGGACGCCTCTTCTCAGAATAATACCCGCTAGTTTAGCGCGATTCGTTAGAACTGAGTAGAATCAGCAGATGGATTGCTATTGTCGAATTCGAGGTACGTGACGCTATGCCAGCCCGCGACATTTATCACGATGCTGTCCGACACGCTCTAGAAGCCGACGGCTGGACCATTACGGCGGACCCGCTCCCCTTACCCTATGGTGGCCGCGACCTGTATGTAGATTTGGGGGCTGAACGGGGTGCGATAGCCGCAGAAAAGAACGATGAAAAAATTGCGGTGGAGATCAAGAGTTTTCTCAGCCAGTCGCCGGTGCATGATTTAGAGGAGGCTATCGGGCAGTATCAGATATATGATGGACTCCTGACAGAGCTTGAGCCAGAGCGTATCGTCTACTTGGCCGTGCCTAATCGGGTCTATGAGGGTCTTTTGAGTGAACGTTTCGGTCAGTTGATTCTGACCCATCTAAAATTAAGGATTATTGTGTTCGATCCTAGAGAGGAGCGAATAGTCAAATGGATAAACTAGATCGCTATCGCGAGATTGTTCGCCACATTATCGAAGACTATGCCCAATACAAGCCAATTCATGGCGAGATTGAAATAGAGACCATTATTGATCCGGTGCGCGATCACTATGAATTAATGCAGATTGGGTGGCAGGGGGATCGTCGCGTGCATGGCTCGGTCATCCATCTGGATATCATCGACGGCAAGATCTGGATTCAGCATGATGGCACCAATTGGCCGGTCGCGGATGAATTGCTCAAGGCGGGCGTCCCCAAAGAGGACATTGTACTCGGCTTCCACCCCGCCGACGTACGCCAATATACCGGCTTTGCCATCGCTTAGCATAGGAGTTTGCATTGAACAATCTCGACCAACTGGCTGACAAGATTCTGGCGGGACTAGAGGCCAAGAACACGGCGCGTGAGGAAGCCCTTAAGTTGTCGCGGCTGCTGGTGCAGCACGCCTCGAAGACGATCCGCGCCGTCCACCGCAAGGAGTGGGATGAGGCCGAGGCATTGCTGACCGAGGCCGGTGGCATTGCGCAACGCCTCAAGGCGGCGACCCTGCCCCAGCCGGAGCTATATTCAGCCGGCTACGCGCAGGATGCGCTCAAGGAGTACGCCGAGGCGCATATTACGCGGGCACTGGCGCGGGAGGAAGACCTGCCCGACCCGGACACATTGGGTGTCGAATACGCCGCCTATCTCAATGGTCTGGGGGAGGCGATTGGCGAGATGCGCCGCCACACCTTGGATCTGATCCGTCGGGGCGAGATCGAGCGGGCCGAGCGGCGGGTCGAGGCGATGGACGAGGTGTATGCCTTCCTGACGACGGTGGATTATCCTGATGCCGTAACGAATGGCTTGCGGCGCACAACCGATATGGTGCGCGGCGTGACCGAGCGCACGCGGGGCGACCTGACCACCGCCGCCCGCCAGGAACGCCTGCAAGCGGCGTTGCGCGATTTTGAGAGAAAATTCGGTGGTGAGTAAGCCTTCTAAACCCCTCCCCCAGCCCCTCCCCTACGAAGGGAGGGGAGCCAATCCCCCCTTCCCTGGCAGGGAAGGGGGCCAGGGGGTTAGGTTTATCCGCGCCAGCGATGTCGGCCGCTATGCCTATTGCGCCCGTGCGTGGTGGCTTACTACGGTCAAGGGTATGCCGACCGAGCCGACGCGGCTGGCCGCCGGGACCGACGCCCACCTGCACCACCATCGGCGCATCCAGCGTGGTGTGTGGCAGCGGCAAATCGGACTCGCCATCCTGGCATTGGCGTTTGTGCTGTTGATTGTGCTACTATTACGGTAAGTCGTAAAACGTAATGCGTAATGCGTGAGCCGTAAAAGTTACGCATCACGTATCACGCATTACGCAATGATAGACAGAGGTTAATGATGACCATAGCGACCGCAACCCTTCCCCGCTGGGACATGACCCCTTTCTTCCCCAGCCTCGAATCGCCCGCCTATGATACCGCCTTTAAGGGTGTCATCCAGGGTATCAACGATCTGGCGGCCACGTTTGACAGCCACCAGATCGACAAGCGCGAACCAGCGCCGGTCGACGCCGCGATCATCGGTCAGTTTGAGACGATCATCGACCAATTGAGCGAACTCATGGAGTCGACGCGCACCCTGTTCGCCTATACCCAGAGCTTTATCGCCACCAATTCGCGCGACAACTTGGCGCAGGCCAAGATGAGCGAGCTACAGCAGCACTCGGTCAAGCTGTCGCAGTTGAGCACCCGCTTTACGGCCTGGCTTGGCTCGCTGGATGTCGAGGCGCTCATCCAGGCGTCGCGGGTCGCTGACGAGCATGCTTTCCTGCTCCGCAAGGCCAAGGAAGAGGCGGGGCATCTGATGTCACCGACCGAGGAGGCGCTCGCCGCCGAGCTTGGCGTGACAGGTGGGACGGCCTGGGCCAAGCTGCATGGCAATGTCACGTCGCAGATGAGCGTGTCGGTCGAGCTAAACGGCGCGACCCAAACCTTGCCGATGAGTATGATCCGCGCCCTAGCCACCGACCGTGATCGCGAGACGCGCCGCCGCGCCTATGAGGCCGAGTTGAGCGCCTGGCCGACGGTCGCCGTGCCGCTGGCCGCCGCGCTCAATAGTATCAAGGGCCAGGTCATCACGCTGACCGGCAAGCGCGGCTGGGCGTCAGCGCTGGACGAGTCGCTATTTGACAATAACGTGGATCGCCCGACGCTCGACGCCATGCTCGACGCGGCGCGTGACGCCTTCCCCCACTTCCGCCGCTATCTGCGCGCCAAGGCGCGGCTCTTGGGCGCGGTCGAGTTGCCCTGGTACGATCTGTTTGCGCCGGTGGGGGTTAGCCAGCAGGTGTGGGAGTACGGCGCGGCGACCGAATTTATCGCCGCGCAATTTGGCAGCTACTCGCCCCGCCTGCGCGACTTCGCACTACAAGCCTTTGCCGAGAACTGGGTGGATGCCGAGCCGCGCGAGGGCAAACGCGACGGCGGGTTCTGCATGGGCGTCGTGCCCGGCGTGTCGCGCATCTTTATGAACTACAAGCCCGCCTTTAACAGCGTCAGCACCCTAGCGCATGAGTTGGGCCACGCCTATCACAACCTCAACCTGGCCCAACGCTCGCCCCTCCAGCGCAGCAGCCCGATGGTGTTGGCGGAGACGGCCAGCACATTCTGTGAGACGATTACGTTCCAGGCGGCGCTGGGTCAAGCCAGCCCGCAGGAACGGCTGGCGCTGTTGGACATCTCGCTGCAAGATGCGACCCAGGTCGTGGTGGATATTACGAGCCGCTTCCTGTTTGAGCAGGGCGTGTTCGAGCGGCGCACCAAGCGCGAGTTGTCGGTGGATGAGTTTAACAGCCTGATGCTGGATGCCCAACGCCAGACCTATGGTGACGGCCTGGACCAGACCAAGCTGCATCCCTATATGTGGGCGGTCAAGGGCCACTACTACAGCGCGGGCCGCTCCTTCTATAACTACCCCTACATGTTTGGGCTGCTATTTGGCCTAGGCTTGTACAACCTGTATCAGCAAGACGCCAATACATTCCGCGCTAGCTATGACGATCTGCTGTCGTCAACGGGCATGGCCGATGCGGCGACGCTGGCGAACCGTTTTGGCATCGACATCCGCTCGAAGGCGTTCTGGCAGGGCAGCCTGGATATTATCCGCCACGACATCGACCTCTTTGAGGGGCTGGTGAACGCGGCCGGGAATTAGGGCTTGATGGGCGCACACAAGCTGTCAACGGATTTTGAGAGCGGATTGAAGAGATTACGTCTGTGTCTGGCACTACCACTCCGTTCAATCTGTTCTGCTAATCCGATGACAGCAAGTTGTCAAAAACAATGATTATTGCTGTCATCGGCTTGGCCTTAGCGGGGATCGTTCTACTACTGCTCAGTTGGCGCAATCAGCGGGCGACCGGGTTGCCCATTCAGCGCGTGGTGTACAGCGATACGGGCAAGACGCGCCGCATCGATGACACGCTGGTCTCACGGCGGTATGGGCTGGTTGGCAAGCCGGACTATGTGGTTGAGGAGAAAGATGGGCTGGTCCCGGTCGAGGTCAAGCCCACCCGCCGCGCCGAGACGCCTTATCTCTCCGATGTGCTGCAATTGGTCGCCTATTGCTTACTCATCGAGGATGTGTGGGGCCAGCGGCCCAAGCGCGGTCTGCTGCGCTATGCCGAACATACCTTCGCTGTAGACTACACGCCCGAACTGCGGGATGTACTGCTCGAGACGCTGGACGAGATGCGCGCCCAAACCAAAGCGCCCGATGTCGCCCGCGACCACGACGAGCCGGGCCGCTGCCGCGCCTGCGGTGTGCGCGAATACTGCGAGCAGAGGTTAGTTTAAAGTCCTGAGTGCTGAGTGCTGAGTGCTGAGACATGCTTCTGACAATCGTAAATCGTAAACCGTAAATCGTAAATTAGCTATGCCTTTACTCATTGACGGTCACAATCTCATCGGGCAGATGAGCGATATTCGCCTGTCGGATCCGGACGACGAGGCCAAGCTGGTCCAGCGGCTGCAAAGCTACTACCGCCTGACTCGCGAGCCGATTACGGTCGTCTTCGACTCGGGCGCGGTGCAGGGTATTGGCAAGCCGGCGGCCGGCCCCGGCGTGACCGTCATTTACGCCTCATCCAATGAAGACGCTGATGCCGTCATCCGCCGCCGCATTGAGCGCGAGCGCACCCCGCGTAGTTTGACCGTCATCTCCGGCGACCGCCGTATCACCGATCTGGCGCAGGTTTGTGGCGCGCCCGTCATCAAATCGCGGGACTTCGCGCAGCAGATGGCCGAACGGCTCAACCCGACGGCCAACCCCGCCCGCGAGGACGATAAACCCAAGACGACGAGCGATGATGTGGACTATTGGCTGGGTATCTTTAAGGAGCCGCCCAAGAAGGTGCCCAAGAAGCCGGGCATCAAGGGGGGAAAGAAGCGCTAGGGTTAGGACGTTTGGCTGTCACGCCAGGCTAGAAGGGTCCGCTCGACCCAAGCGGCATCGGCTAGACTGAGGGGTGGGTACGGTACTGGTTCGGTATAGTCAACGCTAATCGCAAAATAAGCGCGGTCGTACATAGCACTAAAAATCGATTGCAACGGTAAAGGCACATCGGCAAAAGGCGGACGGAGCGGAACCCCGACCACCGGAATAGGATCACGTAAATTCCAAAGCCACGCGAAACGACTAGACGTATCGGGCTTGCGTAATGAAACCACATAATCACTCTGGCCTGTCAGGCTTGGGGGGCGCTCGCCGGCGCGTAGGAAATCAATTTCTAAGACACTCGCGCCACCCTGGAGGAGAGTTTTCTGTTTGGCGCGCATCGCCTCGTAGCCTCTGGCCCCACGTACTTTATTGGCGGGCGATAAAACTTCAATGGCCGTAATGACCTCGCGCGACTTGGCATCAACAATCTCAAGGTAGAGGTCATGCACTTCTTCATCGAACAACTCTTCAATCTCTACCACTGGCGCAATGGTGATGTCTGTAGTAGCGGCAGCCGGGATTGCGACAGGGCGAGGCGATTTAATCAGGAACACATCAGGTATAAGTGTCTCACGACCTTTATCGTCGGTTAGGCTCGTCACATAGACGCGCTCCTCGGTCCGCACAAAGAAATGGGGAGCCACCGCTTCGGCTAGGTAATCGGCGATGGAGGCAATCAATCGATTATGTATCCCCAGCCAACCAGCCGCGGTTTCCAAGTATGGATCCATACCAGGGAATGGCCCAGGCATGAGCTGCTCCTTCTTAATCAGACCGACAAACTAGAGAAATTATAGCATAGGCAGATAGAGTAGGCTAAACAGGGGCCAGCTTATCATCCAATGGAGGGATACACCGAGGAAGCGGGCCGCAGGGTGTAAGTCGAGGCAAGGGTCACAACGTCTAACCCGCTAGAGTTCACCAGGTGACTGTGCTTTTTTGGAGGATTGGATGCGGTTTCAAAGCCCACGTGGCATGGAGGATATCCTCCCCGAGGACCAGCCGTATTGGCGGCAAGTGGTCACGTCGACTGAGAACATCGCGCGCGCCTTTGGCTATGAGCGGCTGGATCCCACGCTCGTCGAGGACACGCGCTTGTTTCTCCGCAGTATCGGCGAGGGTACGGATATCCATGATAAGGAGATGTATGTCGTTGGCGTGCTAGGCAAGCCAGAAGAGATGGGCGAGTTGGGCCTACGGCCAGAGTTCACGGCGGGCGTCATGCGCGCCTATCTCGAACACGGTCTGGCGAGCCGCCCGACCCCCTTGCGTCTATACTCCTACGGTCACGTCTTCCGCCACGAAGCGCCGCAGTTGGGCCGCTACCGCCAGATTACCCAGTTCAACGCCGAGGCCATCGGCTCGATGGACCCGGCCCTTGACCTAGAAATCATGCAGATTGCCTGGAACTTCTTCGAGGTCAATGGCGTGCCGGACCTATCCTTCCAGGTCAATAGCACGGGCTGTCCCAAGTGTCGCCCTGGCTATGTGGAAGCCTTGCGCGCCTACTATGCGCCGCACATGAGCCGCCTGAACGCCGACGATCAGCGACGGCTCGAAGTCAACCCGTTGCGCGTCTTGGACAGCAAAGATGAGAAGGTCCAGGACTTGATGGCCGACGCGCCCAAAATTATCGACTATCTGTGCGAGGAGTGCGGCAATCACTTTGCCGAGTTGCGCCGCTACCTGGATGCGCTAGGGCGGCCCTACGCGATCAATCATCGCCTGGTGCGCGGTCTGGACTACTACACCAAGACCGTCTTTGAGGTGTGGGGGCAGGCCGGGCTGGGCGCGCAGAACGCGCTGTGCGGCGGTGGGCGCTATGACGGGCTGATCGAGCTATTGGGCGGGCCGCCGACGCCGTCGGTGGGTTTCGCGGCGGGCGCGGATCGGCTGATCCTAAGTATGAAGGCGTTGCAGGTGCCGGTCGAGCCGACGTCGCAACCCCAGGTCTGTGTCGCGTATCTGGGCGCGGACGCCAAGCTAGCGGCGATCCAATTGCTGAGTGACTTGCGTCAGGCCGGTGTACGCGCCGTGTCCGCCTTTGGCGACCGCAGCTTCAAGGCCCAACTGCGCTTTGCCGAGCGCGCCGGGGTTAAGTATACCTTGGTGCTGGGCAGCGATGAGGTCGCCGGGGGCGTGGTGACGGTCCGCAATATGACCGCCAGCAGCCAGGAGCAAGTTTCGCGCGCGGCGGTGGTGACGTATCTACGCGAGCGGGCCTAAACTCATTCAAGACTGATGACTGATGATTGAAGATTGAAGATGCCTATGGCTCGTAGACTGAACTCTGCCCTTCAATCACTCATTGTCAGTCATCAGTCTTGGGTCATCAGTCTTCTCATTGTTCTCCTGACACTACTGCTCTTCTGGCGGCTGTGGACCCCCAACCCCGCCGACCGCCAGGTCTTTGCCGCCGGCGACTTTGTCGAGCAATTCTATCCCCTGCGCCGCTTCGCCGCCGATGAACTCAAGGCGGGGCGGCTCCCCCTCTGGAACCCCTACATCTATGCCGGTACACCGGCCTTGGCCGACCCGCAGTGGGCCACGCTCTACCCGCTGGCCTGGGTCAGTGCCTTTATTCCGCCCTGGCCGCCACTACCCTTCGAGGTATTAGAGGCCGAGGCGGGGCTGCATATCGCGTTGGCGGGCATTTTCACCTATCTCTTCGCCCGCCGCCATCTGCCCACACCTGCCGCCCCCCTATCGGCCATCGTCTATGCCTTCGGTGGCTATTTAACAAGCTACCCGCCCTTGCAATTGGCCGTCCTCGAGACGGCGACCTGGCTGCCGCTGTGCCTATGGGGGGCGGAAGCCCTGACCACCGAAAAGATGGACCTCTCCCCCAACCCCTCCCCTACAAAGGGAGGGGGGTCAGAAGCCAGTAGGGGCGGGGGGTTAGGTACGGCACGTCGCGTCGCTCTAGCCACCCTCCCCCTCACCCTGGTCTTTCTGGCTGGACATCCCCAGACGTTTATGCTGATCGCCTATACGAGCGTGGCCTATTACCTGGCCTGTGCCCATCACTACTGTCTGCCCTGGCGGACCGCGTTGTTACGGCTCGCGCTGTGGGGGGTGGCGGCGGGCGGGCTGACGGCGGGCCAGTGGCTCCCGACCGTGGAGTTGGCGCGGCTGGGTCCACGTCTCGTCTTGCCCTATGCCGAGGCGGCCGTCGGGTTTAGCTGGCCGGACTTGGCGCATATCCTCCTGCCCGGCGCGTGGGGCGTGTGGTCGCCGCTGTATGTCGGGGTGGGGACGCTGCTCCTGGCGGGTCTGGCGGTCGTGCGCGGTCAAGGGCGTTTCTGGATCGGGTTGGCGGTGGTCGGGCTGCTGCTATCGCTGGGCGGCCAGGGCGGGCTGTACTGGCTGGCCTATCACCTGGCGCCCGGCTTTAGCCTATTCCGCCATCAGGAGCGCGCGGCGGTGCTGTGGAGTTTTGCGCTGGCGATGCTGGCGGGGCATGGCATAAGATTAATGACTGAAGATTTAAGACTAAAGGCCGATGCGGTGAGACGGGGGGCGTGGCCACGTCTTCAGTCATGGGTTTTGCGGCTTCCGTGGGCTGTGGGTGCGCTGGCCGTGGCGTTGATCGCCGTGTGGACGTGGCGCGGGCAAGACGGTGCGGCGCGGCTGGCGCTGTGGAGTTCGCTGGCGGTGTATGCGGCGGGGATAATGGGCGTGGCGGCGTGGCTGATTGGGCGATTGTATCGCCACGCGGAACGGAGCGAAGCCCTTGGATTGGATGCGAAGCAACCCCCTGCCATCCGTCATGCTGAGTGGAGCGAAGCATCTGGATCGATACAGCCTGGCAAGCCAGACTCTTCGCCTGCGACTCAGAGTGACAATCCAACCATAAGCCGCCCCACCTGGGCGCTCGTCGCCTTACTGGCGCTGGTGGGGCTGGACCTGTTCTCGACGAGCGGGCTCGGGCTGCTCCAGACGGCCCCGCCCGGCGGCTACTTCGCCCCTAATCCCATTGTGTGGGCCATCCAGGCCGACACGGACACGCCGTTTCGCGTCAGCAGCGAGGGGCTGTTGCCGCCGGGCGGCGGGAATGGGGCGGTCATCTGGCAGTTGATGGATGTGGTGGGCAATAGCCCGCTGCATCTGGCGGCGCACGAGGACATGCTGCGCGAGGTACCAGAGTTGGTGTGGTGGCGCTTGTTGGGGGTACGCTATATTGTGACCAAGCGCGACTTGCAGCATGGGGCGCTGGCCGAGGTTGAGCAGGCGGGCGAGGCGAGGCTGTATCGTCTGGCCGGGAGCCTGCCCACCGTGTGGGTGGTCCCCGCTTTACACCAGGTAGGGGATGCGGCGCAAGTGCGCGCCGCGCTGGCCGACCCGGCCTTCGACCCGTTGGCCTATGCCGTGAGCAGCGACCCTACCGCCAGCGCGCTCAATCTGCCAACAGCCGGCCCGCCCATACCTGATGCACATACTGAAGTCCAGCGTCGGTCGGCCACGGCGCTGAGTGTGACTATCGAGACGCCGCGGCCGGGGCTGCTGGTCCTGAGCGAGGCCGCCGCGCCCGGCTGGCGGGCCTGGGTGAACGGGCAAGCTGCGCCGGTCATCGCGGTCGACGGTCTACTCCAGGCGACGCCGATACCCGCTGGCGCGGCCGTGGTCGAGTGGCGCTATGAGCCGTGGACGGTGCGCCTGGGGCTAACCGTGAGCGGCCTGACACTCGTCGCCCTGGCCTGGTGGGGGCGACGAGGATAATGTTAGATCGGTTATGTAGTAACGACTTTAGCCGTTGACAGAACGACTAAAGTCGTTACTACATTTCACAATTAGGGCGTGGTGGCGACGCGCAGTTGATACGTCGCCGGACAGCCCCAGGCCGAGGTCTCAAAGGCGCGGACTAGCACTAGATAGCGGCCACTGGCCGGCGCGGTCCAAGTAATATGCGCCGCCCGGATCTCGTCGTTGCCGTACTGGTCACTGGCGAGCAGCGTCTCAGTAGCGCTATCATATAGCAGCAGCTCGGTGACGACATAATCCGCCAATTGCCCCGTGTCGACGGTGTACACCTTCCCCGCTACAGCATCAAAATAAGCCCAATCGCGGTCATACTTGAGGTGGAAGTTACGCGCCTGCCAGCCGGCATCCGGTACGATGGGCTGGGCCTCAAACGAGTAATTGTCGGGTTCATAGCTATCGGCGCACATGGGAGTGGGTGTGTCTTGCGGGCCTGGGTAGCTAGGTACCGTGGGCGTAAAGGTGGGTGGCGTCGGTTGCGGATACGCGTCGGTGGTCGCGGTCGGCGTGACCGGTGGTTCAAGTGTCACGGTCAGCGTCGGGGTCAGGCTCGGCAGGGGTGTGGACGTTAGCGTGGCGCTCGCTGTCGGTATTACTGTCACACTTGAGCTAACTGTCGCAGTCGCAGTCGCTGTGAACGAGGCCGTCACCGTTGGCGTCGTCGTGGCGGTTGGGGTTGGAGTCATTGTGGCGGTGGCGGTCGCTGTGGGCGATGGGGTCAGCGTCGCGGTGGCGGTACTCGTTGGGGTCGGGGTCGCGGTCGAGGTGGGCGTGGTAGTCACGCTGGGCGTCCGCGTGGCGGTGAATGTGGCAGTGGGACTGGGCGTCCGCGTGGCGGTGAACGTGGCGGTGGGACTGGGCGTCGCGGTGGGTGTTTCCCCACAGCGTAGAAGCTCTAGGGCGACCTGACCTTTGGCCTGCGGCGTGCTATCCACATCGTGCCCCTGGAATTGGATAATCTGCGGCAGATAAATGCAGAACACGGCGACCTGGGCCTGTGGAGCGTGACTCACCACGGCGGCGGCCTGGCCCGCGGACGCCCGCGAGGCGATGCTCAGAATGAGCGCCAGCAAGAGGCTGAGAAGGACGCCCCAGCGTGCGTAGTGCCCCCATGGGCGCCGTCGTCGTAGCATAGTTGTCTCCATCCGTGTTCCCCCGATCAGCAAACCTGTAGCATATAACGCATTTGGGAGGGTCGGAGTCACGCCGAAAATGACGCTCCCAGCATGGTCAAGGGGACTCCATGCTGGGAGCGGCCCGCGGAGCGGGCAGGCGCAGTGGTCGGGTGGGAACGACCACTGCTAGAGCAGGGGGACACTGCTCACTATGTAGACGCCTTTTGACGTCTTTGGATACTCTAAAATGTGGACTTCCGACGGCGTGAGCCTGGCGGAAGTCCACGACTTATGTTAATTAGTGCGGCGAACGCTGAGTTGATAGGTCGCGTTACAGCCGCCAAAGGCCGGGTCATAGTTGGTGACGCGAAGATAGTACGTTCCCGACACGGTGAAGGTGAAGAGGAGGACTGAATTTGCGCCGCCTTGCGGATCATCATCGTTATAAATAATTAGTTCCCCATTGGCATTGTAGAGCGTCAGGACGGTATCCACATCCTGGGCCAAGCCAGAGGTCCGCATTTCGTAGCTGCGGCCCGCCTCGGCGCTAAAGGTCACCCAATCCTGGTCGCCCGCCCCGTAGATGGTATGCGGCTGGAGCGTGCCATCGGTACTAATCGGCTTGGCCTGGGCCAGGCTATTGTCCGGCTCGTAGCTGTCCTCGCAGCCGCCCGCTGGCACAGTGGGTGTGGGCGTGGGCGGCGCGAAGGTGGTCGCCGTCGGGCTAGGCGCGCGGGTCGGGGTGCGCGTGGGCGTGGGCAGACTAAGACCTGGCGCGCTCTTGCCCACATAAGGCAGATACAGGAACTCGGTGGCCGGGCGCTGCGTCGGGGTCTGGGTGACGGTCGGCGTCGGCCCTGGGGTCCGCGTCTGCGTCGGGGTGGGGCTAGGGCCGGGCGTGATGGTCAGGGTGATGGTCGGCGTCAGCGTGCGCGTGGGTGTGCTGGTCGGCGCGGGCGTCAGGGTCTGGGTTGCGGTTGGCCCGGGCGTCTCGGTAGGTGTGGGTGTCTCGGTCGCCACCAGCGTGACGCGGGTGACCAGCAGGTTGTAACGTTGGCTGGGGTCATAGTCCAGGCTCAGCGTCAGGATCATCACGTAGTAGTCGGCGCCATCGTTGGGCGCGTTCTCGACACTATAGGTAATCACCTTGTCGCCCGGCTGTACCTCATCGGCGGCGTCCAACTCGTTGGCGCGGTCGTCGTACAAATACATGGCAAAGGCGGCGGGTTGATTGCTCAGGCGGAGAGTCAATTGATCGCCGTTGCGGACGCGGAGACGGAAGATGTCCAGGTCTTCGACGGGACATACCGCGCCGTTGGCCGTGTCACCATACGCCAGGCCATAGGCCTGCGGGAAACCATTGTTTGGCCTTTCCAGCACAGTGGGATCCGAAGCTTGGAATTCACGTGACTTGAAGTCG
>JADMIO010703226.1_pt1 | contig 47848 bp, 43 predicted proteins | sample 8958161 | NCBI WGS metagenome assembly JADMIO01 (sample SAMN16585339, study PRJNA669376) | soil metagenome | isolation source: Crop rotation soil | place: USA: Cullars Rotation, Alabama | collected 2011
CGCGACAACTTGTCCACGTGGAATTCTAAGCTTAGGATCCCAATGTGCTGGAAAGAGGTCTTCCACGAAGGTCGCGGCATCGCCGGTGACCCACGTGCCGACCTGCAGCACTGGGACGACGCCCTCGGCCGACTGGCTGGAGGGGTGACCAGGCAGGGCTGAGCCCTCTGGAGCCGGCACTGCCGCGGGCTTGCCTCGCCGGATGTCCGCGCTGTGGATGGCTCTGCGCCCGTTGGCGCCTGTTTGCATAGACTCGCGTGCGATCGAGTAGCGGGGGGCTACTGAGGGGAGATCGAGCGTGAGTTCTGTGCGTGCGTATGCCGTGTGCGGCCTTGTCGTGCTGGGCTTAGTGGGGTGCGCGGGTGGGGGAGACGACCCTCCGCCCAGCAGTTCGAGGACGCCGAGCGTTTCGCCGACGAGCTCTCCGCCCACGAGTCCGACAACCACGAGCAGTCCAGCCGACGGCTACCCGGCTGCTGCTCGAGCCCACACCATCGCGGGCGGCCAAGCGTTCTTGGAGTACTACTACGCCCAGCTGAACGCAGTTCTGCGTGAGCCTGCGACAGGCGTCCTGTCTGCTCTTGTCGTGGATGTTTGTGAGTTCTGCGAGAAGAACGAGAGGCGCGTTGCCGACCTACTCGATGGCAGGGGGAGGTACGACTCCAAGGTCGTCGCGCTGAGGGGCGTGAGACCTCTCTTTGGGGCACCACAGGGGCAGGAGTACTACTCGGCAGAGTCGGCCCAGCTGGGCGCGTGGATTTTGGACTCCACGGGCAAGAGGATTCAGCAGGACCGAAAGATCTCCATACCCGTCACTATTGTCGTGACCTGGTCCGAGGGGCGCTGGAAGATGTACGGCGCCGAGAGGGCCTAGGGCATGAGGCGTCTCCATGTTGCGGCACTTGTTGTCGCTGGTTGGTGGGTCGCAGCTCCCAGCGTCGCCTTTGCCGCTTGTCCGCCTTCGTGCCCACCGGGCGATATGGCGGGGGACTACAGCGAAACCGGTGTGGTGACTGAGGGCCTTGGCCGCCGAGAGATGCAGGAACTACAGAGCAGGGCCTCAAGAATCTCTCTCCCGGCGCAGAAAGGCCCGTTCTTCAAGTATGTATCGACGGGGCTTTGTGGTGGCGCTCGGCCTGACAACGACACCGACATCGCGTGCGGTGCCGACGCTCGCTGTGAAGCAAACACTTCGGCCGAGGGTCAGGGTCCGCCACTGACCGTCTGGGAAGCCCGGATCGACAAGGACGGCACGCCGGTCGACGGCCAGGACAAGCCCATCGCCGCTGCTCAATGGCAGAGACTGGGTGTGACCTGCCTGCCCGAGATGGTCCCGGGGGTGCAGCCTCGCCTCACCATGGCGCAGATCACGGCAGCGTTTCACGACACGAACTTTGCGCTCGCAACGGTCAACATCCAGCCCGAGGGCAATGTCACCCTGGTGACGCTGCCGACCTACTTCGAGCTGCGGTGGCCGTCGAAGGGTTACCAGCCCGACGAGGTGGACGCCGTCGACCCGGCGCGGATGGCCGGCTTCCGAGTCGACATCCGTCCACGGTTCAAGTCCGTTCGCTACGACTACGGGGACGGCTCGAGCGAGCGCACCAACTCCCTCGGAGGCCCCTACCCCGATGGCGACATCCGCCACGAGTACGCGAAGGGCGGCACCTACCGGGTGCGAGCCGACGTCACCTATGCAGGTCAGTACCGGGTCAACAGAGGCACCTGGATCACCATCCCCGGGGAGGTGACGATCCGGGGCACCCCCGAGACCTTGACGGTGAAGACCGCCAAAGCCCGACTCGTCACCAACTGACCGGCTCCCGACCTTTTGCCGGCAGGTGGTCACCGACAACCGAATTCAAGTCCGTTGGCCTCAGGCGAGGTCGTGCTCCGACGCGTATACCCCTGCGGCGGTGCGCGACGTGACCCCGATCTTGGTGAAGATGTTGCTGAGGTGGCGCTGCACAGTCTTCTGGCTGAGGAACAGCGACGAGGCGATCTGCGGGTTGCTCTGCCCCTGCGCGACCAGGCGCAGCACCTCCACCTCCCGAGCCGTGAGCCGATCCGGCAGGTCGCGGGCCAGCAGCCGCTCGACCTCGTGCTGGGACGGCCTGGCCCCCAGCTCGGCGAACGTCCGCTGCGCCACGGTCAGCTCCGACTGTGCCGAGTCCTCGTCCCCCAGAGCCCGGTAGGCCAGCCCGATCCGCACCCTGGCCCGTGCCGCCTCGAACCGACCCCCACGGTCGATCCAGACCTTCCAGGCCCGACGCAGCGGAGCCAGCGCCGCGGCGGCGTCGCCCGCGTCGAGCGCGACGAGCCCCACGGCGTACGCGGCCCGGGCGGAGAGGCCATCGCACGCGAAGTTGTCAGCGGTCTGCTGCAGTTCCTCGGCGGCCGCACGGGCCGCCTCCTTGTCGCCGTCCGCGAGCAGCACCTCGACCGCCGACGGCAACAGCTGCGCGCGGGTGACGGGGTCGTAGGCCTCGTTCAACAAGCGTCGAACCGACGCCGCGGCTGCTGCGGTGCGACCACGGTCCAGCCACAACAGGGACAGGCCCGGTTGGGCCTCGTGCCCATGGGTGCGCGCCTGGGCGAAGGCAGCCTCGGCAGCGGCGTACTCACCTTGGACCCGCTGGATCTCTCCCTGTTCGTACAGCGCCAGCCCGGTCGCCGGCGGCGACCCGTTCGCGGCGTACCGCTCACGTGCGCGGGCCAGCTCGGTCAACGCCAGCGGGAAGTCCCCGTGTGCCCGCAGGACCTGCGCTCGGTGCACCGCGCACTGCCCGGTGAAGGGCACCAGGTCCGGCTGCGCGTCACACCAGCGGGACAGCACCCCCGTCCACTCGGTGATCCTCCCGTAGTCGGCAACCTCCTGGCAGGCCTCGATCATCAGGCACAGGATCTCGCCGGTGAGGATCGGCGATACCTCGCCGCCGGTGAGGCCCAGCATCGCCTCGTCGAGCAGAGTCAGCCCTTCGGGAACGCGGCCCGCGTAGAGCAGCAACCGACCCCGACTGGCCAGGCCGAACGTCACGAGATCCGAGTCACCCCAACGCTGCCCGATCTCCAGGAGCTGAGTCGCGACCTCGAGCGCCTCCGCGAAGCGACCTGCGTAGATCAGCGGAATCATGTCGTGGATGCGCAGGAAGCCCCGCTCCACGCAGTCGTCGGGCTGGTCGGCCAGCAGGCGGGCTCCCCGGGCCACCCAGCCACCGCCCACCGACGGGTTCCCGTTGGCGCTGAACACGTACCCGAGCCAGTGCGCGTCGCGGGCTGCGGCCAGAGAGTCCCCGGCGTCGAGGTGCTGGTGGAACGAGCCCTCCAGGGCCACGGTGGTGGTGTCGCGGTCACCCACCATGTAGGCGGCCACGGCCAGGAGGCCCAGGTCTGCGGGGGAGAGGTGGCTGGTGTCGAAGGCGCGCAGCCGTTCGTACGCCGTGCCCCAGGCCCGGCGAGCATAGGCCTCGCGGCCCTCGACGACACCTGTGTCGATGCCCATCGCACCCTCCTCCTCGGAGAATACGCGCGCCGTCCTGCCTGAGCCTCCGGCGCGAACGGTGCCCCAGGTCAGGAGGCCACGGACTGGCCAGCAGAGCGGGCCGGGAGTCGGTCCCGCGCGCTCACCCAGCGGGCGCGGTCGGCAATCCGGGTGGCGACGTGCTTGGCGTCCCGCCCCGCACCGTAGATCAACATCGAGGAGGCCGCGTACTGGAACTGGAGACCGCAGAAGTACAGCCCCGTGACCTCGTCCGGCACCCCGCGGAGCTCCCGCGGCCACCCGTCCTCGCCGAAGACCGGCAGCTCGACCCAGTCGAACGCCTGCCTGAAACCCGTGCACCACACCACGGTTCGGGCGTCGACCACGCGCCCGTCGTCGAGCAGGGGCAGGCCCTCCCTGGCGCCGACCACCCGACCGGTCACCCAGTCCACCCCACGCCTGGCAAGGTCTCGCTGCTGGATCCGCAGGCGGGGTCCCCCGTGGCGGAAGTGCTCCTTGGCCTTGCGGCCCAACGGGTTCGACCGGGTCAGCACGTTGCGGAAGACGAAGAGCATCGTCGGGAAGACCACCTTGAACAGGGGCGAGCCGAACGGCACCGGGATCTGGCCCGTGTCCGGCCCTGCCAGCACGGTCTCGTGGGTCGCCGCCACCTCAAAGGCGATGTCGCACCCCGAGTGAGCGGCGCCGACGACCAGCACCTGACCCTCGGGGAGCTGGGACGCGCGGCGGTACTGGCTGGAGTGCAGCTGCCGGATCGACGGATCGAGCTGGTCGGCAAAGCTCGGCACGTGGGGCGTCCGCCCGAAGGTGCCGGTGGCCACCACGACGTGGTCGGCGTGGATCTGCCCTCCCGCGGTCGTGACCACGTAGCCCGACGACCCGACCTGCGCGTCGGGGGAGCCGCCCGGCACGGGAGACACCCTCTCTACGCGCGTGCCGAGCCGCACCGGCAGCCGGAAGCGCGCGGCATACGCCTCGAGGTAGTCGGCGAACTCGTCCTTGGTCGGGAAGGCCCACCGCGGCGCGGGGAAGGCCATCCCCGGGAGGCCGTCGGCCCACGCCGGGCTGAACAGCCGCAGGCTGTCCCACTGCTGGCGCCAGCCGTCACCCACCCGGGCGGACGAGTCGAGGACGACGCACGGGCGCCCCATCCCTTGGAGGTGGTGGGCGGTGGCGAGGCCGGCCTGGCCGGCCCCGATGATCACGGTCTCGATGTGTTCGGTGCGCATGGCTCGCTCCCCGGGGGTGTCACTGACGCGGTCGTCACCGACGTTCGGTAGCGCAGGCTCCAGAAGAGCATGAGGGCCGAGGTGACGATGTAGAAGGTGTGCAGCATCCAGATCGGGCCCGGCGGCAGGTGGAAGACATACAGCGAGTAGACGAGGTTGCCGACGTTGGCCAGGACGAGGTTGCTGCGGCTGTAGGACCGGAGGTCCTTGCTGCGGGCGGCCTTCCCCAGCATGGGCAGCGCGCTGGCCGCGAAGACGACCGTGGCGATGGTGCCCGCTGCCAGGGGAAGGGTGCTGTTCATGTCCCCGACGCTAGGGAGCGCGGGCCGTGTCCCTCGTCGGGCGGTACGCCCATTCACCCCACGCCGACCCTGACCCGATTCACCCACTGACGGGTATGCCGGGTGCGCGCCGGGCCGCGCGCCTCACCTCAGCTGCGGGGCATCACCGAGGGTCGCACGACGCGGACGGAGAAGGCGGTGAGGCCGATCCGCAGCGACGCGGTGCGCGCCAAGTGGCGGCACACGAGGATCGTCACCACGGCCGGGACCGCACCGGAGATCAGCAGCCCGGTGCGGGGACCGAGGTGTTCGGCCAGCAACCCGACGACGGGGCCGCCGAGTGCTCCGCTGCCGATGAACACCAGCATGTAGAGGCCGACGACCCGGCCGCGCAGGTGGTCGGCGGTGGCGAGCTGGACCAGCGACTGGGCCGAGGTGAGGAAGCCCAGGTTCGCCGCGCCGACGAGGACGAGCAGGAGGGTGAAGGAGAGCTGGTCGGGCGCTGCCGCGGCGAGGAGCATGGCCATCGCCAGGGCCCAGGCGGCCAGCCCCACTGTCCGCAGGCGCAGCGGCTTGCTGCGCCGTGCGGTGGTGAGGGCGCCGGCCAGGGCCCCGACCGCGACGACCCCGTTGAGCAGGCCGAGACCGCTCGCGCCCGAGTGGAACTCGTCCTTGGCGAACGCGGCCAGCGTGACGGGCAGGCTGATGGTGAAGAAGCCGAACGCCCCGACCATGACCACGGGCCACAGGACCGAGGGCGTACGGAGGGCGTACTCCAGACCCTCACGGATCCCGGGGGAGGCGGGGGCCTTGACCGGGTCTCCAGCGGGGTGGGCGAGCCCGGCACGGCTCGGGCCTGCTCCGCGCATGAGCAGGAGTGCGGTGACGGGCGCCGCGAACGTGAGGGCGTTGACCGCGAACGCAAAGCCCGCACCCACACTGCTCATCAGCAGGCCACCGATGACGGGGCCTACCATCGCGCCGATCTGGAAGGTGCAGGACACCAGGCTGATCGCGTTGCGCAGCTGGGGCCCCTCGACGACCTCCGACACGAAGGACTGGCGCACGGGGTTGTCGACCGCTGTGACGACTCCGAGGACGGCCGCGAGGACGAAGACGTGCCAGACCCGGACGTGCCCGCTCAGCGTGAGCAGCGCCAGCACGGCTGCGGTCAGCGACATCGACACCTGGGTGGCCAGCAGGATGGCGCGCTTGGGGAAACGGTCCGCGAGCAGACCGCCGTGCAGGCCCAACGCCAGGGTGGGCAGGAACTGGCAGGCGGTCGTGATCCCGACGGCGGTCGGGCTGTCGGTGAGCGTCAGGACCAGCCAGTCCTGGGCGATTCGCTGGATCCACCCGCCGGTGCCGGAGATCAGCAGGCCGGACAGCAGGAGCCTGAAGTTGCGATTCGCCAGCGAGGGAAAGGTGCGTGAAACATGTTGGGGGAGTGCGGGATCGGAGAGGTGGACTGTGTTGGCAGCGGTGGAGCTCATGAGTCGTCCTGGACGGTTTCGCGTGTGGGTTGGTTGCGTTCACCTCCAGTGTGCGCGCGACGACGTTCCTCTCGCTGCATTCTGAGACAGAATGAGTGATATAAGTGTCATTGCGATCTGCAATGACCGTCGCGTCTCCCGAAGGAGTGGTCGTGTACGAGCCGGAACTGCTCCGCACCTTCCTCGCCGTGACCCAGGCGCTGAGCTTCACCCGGGCCGCCGAGGCGCTCGGGATCCGTCAGCCCACCGTCAGCCAGCACGTGCGCAGGCTCGAGGAGGCGGTCGGACGGCCGCTGTTCGTCAGGGACACCCGCAGCGTCGCGCTCACCTCGGACGGCGAGGCGATGGCCGGCTTCGCCCGCGAGATCCTGGCAGCACAGGAACGAGCTGTCGGCTACTTCACCGGCTCCCACCTCGCAGGTCGGCTCCGCTTCGGGGTGACCGACGACCTCGCCCTGACACCCTTGCCGCGCATCCTGCGGGACTTTCGCCAGCTCTATCCCCGGATCGACCTCGAGCTGACCGTCCTGCAGAACGAGGGGCTGCTCAGGCGCATCGAGTCGGGTCACCTCGACGTCGCCTTCGTCAAGCGCAACGCGGGCACCTCGACCCTGGCGCGCGGACAGCTCGTCCGCCGCGACCAGCTCGTGTGGGCCGGGGTCGACGGCGCCCGGGTGGATCCCGACCAGCCGGTGCCCCTCGTCGTCTACCAGGCGCCCAGCCTCAGCCGGGCCATCAGCGTGCAGGCGCTCGAACGCGTCGGCCGCCGCAGCCGGATCACCTGCACGGTCCGCGGCGTCAACGGGGTGCTGGCCGCCGTGCGAGCGGGCCTGGGCATCTCGGTCATGGCGCGCACCCTCATGCCGCCTGACCTGGTCGAGCTCCCGGCCTCCAGCGGGCTGCCCAAGCTGCCGCACCTCGACCTCATGCTGCTGACCAACCGCCAGGCACCCGCCGAGGCGGCCACAGCGCTCACGTCGGCCATCCTGGCCAGTGGCGCGCCGCGAGGTCCGGTCACCGGAGGCTGACCGAGCGTGAGCTCGCGCGCTAAAGCGGCCGGAGCTCGCCGTCCATCGTCCCCATGAGGTGGATCGCCCGAAGCCGGCTGAGCAGCAGATCGGCCCGGACCTCGACCCGTGCGCTGTGGTGGACCGCCGCCGCACCGGTGCACAACGGGTGGACCTCGTCAGCAGCAGCTGCCCCGCAACGGCACCACGCGGCATACGCATCGGTGGCGCTTCGACCAGAGGCAACAGGCGAGTTCTTCACGAGACCGCACGCTAGGAGCCGGCCGCCACGGCAAGTCACGCAACACGGCCGACCCCCTCCGTTCGTCCGAGGAGAAGCTGACCGAAAGAGGAGCCACCTCCCCGACCTTCGGTAGGCCACGGACGGGCTGACCTGCGCCCGCGCCCCTGCCGTTGGTCAGTCGGCCGAAATCAGGGGCGTACTGTGAAGGGGACGATGGTGGCGCGGCCCGACCGGGTGGCGCCCAGTCCGTCCGCGACGGGGATGACCACGGTGATGATCCAGGCAGGGACGAAGGCCGCTTTTCCAGTGCTCCGCGAAGGGCGGCTGTCGTCCTCCGGTCGCATGCTCCTCGCCGAGCTGCACGCGGCGATGGCCTTGGCACAGGCGGAGGTCGCCGCGCAACGACGTCCTCCGTCGGACCCCAACGTGCTCGCGATGGCGCGCGGGCGCCTCGTGACGGCGATGGCGGCCTACGAGGAGGCGCTGACCTCCCTCCACCTGCCGGTCCCCCCGCGGCTGCGCGACGACCTGCGGCTGCTGCGCCGAGTGGTTCGCCACTGACGCGAGCTCCATCCGGGCGTCCGCGGTTCGGGGCTGGGGATAACTTCGGGCGGAGGCCGCGGGTTCGGGCAGCATTCGGGGCATGAGCTACGAAGACCTTCCGCGCGAACTGCGCACCATCCCGTTGACCGACACCACGATCCAGGCTGACGTGGTCGACCTGATCCTGGGCATCGAGGAACGCCGAGACGGTGCCCTGGCCCTGATGGTGTGTGACGAGGACGATCGGGGAGTGCAGCCGGTCGTCCTGTCCGATGTGCCGCCCGAGGCACCGACCGCCGACATGCGCAGCCTCCTCGACCTCCTGCTTCCGATGGTCGGTGAGACGGGTGGGGCGATCCTGGTCGCTCGCGGCCGCCGTCGTGGCGTGACGCCGACCGACAACGACCGTGCCTGGCACCAGGAGACGATCGAGGCCTGCGCGCGCCACGAGGTCCGGCTCCTGGGCTTCTACCTTGCGTCGCCGGACGGCGTCGAGGCCCTGCCACCGCCACTGAGCCAGGCGTCCTGACCTGACGCGATCAGCACTTCAGTACTGGGCGCGGGCGACCTTCTGGAGCCGGGGCCACTCGCCGTCGATGCAGAGGTCGCGTCCGATGTCGAGCATGGCCGCGCCGAACAGCGCTCCCGTGGAGATGAACGCGGGGTGCACGTGCCCGAACACCTCGAGGGTCACGGTGCCGTAGAGCCGCGACCAGGACCGCTCGAACATCCAGATCATGCCGGGGGTCGGTCCCCCCAGCGGGTCGGTCACCTCGGCCGGCTTGATCTCGCTGCGCAGCACCTCGAGCAGTTCAGCGTCGAGGTCGGAGTCGGCCGGGATGGGGAACTGGTACTTGACCCACAGCCGCCCGAAGATCTCGCTGAAGAAGGCCCCGAACATCTTCACGCCCGACTCCTCGGGCAGGCATCCGTCCAGGGAGGTGATCACCGCGGGCTGAGCCGCCGCGGCCTCCTCGATCGCGGCCGAGGTCGCCGAGGCGAAGACGAGCTGGAACTCGTTGTGGTTGGTCAGCGCCCACTTCCGGAACGCCGCGGCCGACGCGACGATTTGCGCGGCCGGGTCGTCCGGCTCCTGCTGGTCCCTCGCGGTCGTCATGGCCGCCACCACGTCCTCGAAGATCGACCGGGCGACGCGCACCATCAGCTCGGCGTGGCTGTCGACGTAGCGGTAGAGCGCTGGGGGAGTGAGTCCCATCTCCTGGGCGACGGCCCGCACCGAGACGTCCTCGCCGTCGCGCAGCAGCTGTCGCGCGACGTCGACGATCTCGTCGAACGTCGCCTGCCGCTGACGCTCTCGCCGCGTCGGAACCGCGGTCATCTCGCCCTGCTTCCTCGTCGGCGAACGGGTATGGATGCCCTGTGCCCTGGTTTGTCTTGCAGAGTTAACCATGAAGCCTTGACAACTTAGTTTACACCCATCACTGTTACTGCTGTAAACATTGGTGATGCAGGGTTGCGAGGGAGTGGTTCGGGTGCACAGGTGGGGTCAGCTCGTCGCACGAAGGTCCTGGGTGGTCCTCCTCGGGGGCATCGCCGTGGTCCTGGCCGCCGCGGCGTACGGGATAGGGGTGTTCGGCAACCTCTCCAACGGCGGGTTCGACGACCCCGCCACCGACTCGGCCAAGGAGCTCGTCCTCGAGCAGGCGACCTTCCCCGGCCGGGAGACCGACCTCGTGGTCGTCTACTCCAGCCCGACCCTGCGGGTGCAGGACCCGGCGTTCCAGCGCGCGGTCACCGACACCCTGACCGCACTGCCCAGGACCGATGTCGCCGGGACGGTGACCTACTACGACACCAGGTCGCCGGGCCTGGTCAGCAGCGACGGGCACGCCACGCGCGTCATCGTCACGCTCGCCGGCACCAGCCAGGACGCCAAGAGCGACAACTGGGATGCCGTCAAGGGTGACCTCGACGCCCCCGGCCTGAGCACGAGTGTGGGTGGGCGCTGGGCGGTCTTCGGCGACGTCAACGAGCAGGTCTCCAAGGACATCGCGCGCGCCGAGTCGATCTCGCTGCCGATCGTCTTCCTGCTCAGCCTGCTGATCTTCGGCAGCCTCGTCTCGGCCCTGATGCCCACCCTGGTCGGCGGGATCGCCGTGATGGGTGCGTTCGCAGTGGTCCGCCTCATCACGGGAGTCACCGACGTCTCGATCTTCTCGATCAACGTCATCACCCTGCTCGGCATGGGTCTGGCGATCGACTACGCACTCTTCGTCGTGAGCCGCTTCCGCGAGGAGCTGGCGCACCAGCCCGACACGTCCAGTGAGAGGGTCCGCGCGGCCGTGGAACGCACGATGGCCACCGCCGGTCGCACCGTGCTCTTCTCCGGCCTCATCGTCGCCGCCTCGCTCGCGTCGCTGCTGCTGTTCCCACAGAACTTCCTGCGCTCGATGGGCTACGGCGGCATGGCCGCAGTGCTGGTCGCGATGCTGGCGGCCCTGACGGTGCTACCCGCCCTGCTGGGGGTGCTCGGGTCCCGCATCGAGTTCGGCCGGATGCCGTGGCGCCGCGGCTCGCGCGCCCACCTCGCCGACGCGCGCACCCCCGACGAGCTGCACGGCGCGGACCACGAGGTGGTGCACGGCACCTGGGCCAGGGTCGCGCACAGCGTGATGCGTCGTCCCGTCGCCTACCTCGTGGCCATCGTCATCGGCCTGCTCGCGTTGGGCAGCCCGTTCCTGGGGGCGCAGTGGGGCAGCGTCGACGAGCGCGTCCTGCCGGTCAGCTCGCCCAGTCGCCAGGCCGCCGACCTGCAGGCGGACCTGTTCGGTGGCGAGACGTCCACCGCGTCGATCATGGTGCGCGGGGCCGATGAGGCGGCCACCTCGGCCTACCTCACGAGCCTGAAGGCGGTTGACGGGGTCACCCAGGCGCAAGCCGTGGCGACCCGGTCCGTGGACGGCCAGCAGCTCACGCTGGTGCAGGCGACCTGGCGGGGGAACTCCCAGACCTCGGGCAGCCAGGACGTGCTCAAGGGCATCCGGGCCGTCGACCCGCCCACTGGGGCCACTGCGCTGGTCGGCGGCCCGACCGCCGACGCCGTGGACCTGATCAACTCGATCGGCGACCACCTGCCGTGGATGGCGCTCATGGTGGCGGCCGTGATGCTCGTGCTGCTGTTCGTCGCCTTCGGTTCGGTCGTGCTGCCCCTCAAGGCCATCGTGATGAACGGCGTGTCCATCGTCGCGTCGTTCGGTGTGGTCACCTGGATCTTCCAGGGTGGTCACCTGTCGGGGCTGCTGGGCTTCACGTCTCCCGGCTACCTCGACGTGACGCAGCCGATCCTGATGCTCGCGATCCTGTTCGGCCTCTCGATGGACTACGAGGTGTTCCTGCTCAGCCGCGTGCGTGAGGAGTGGGACCGCACCGGGGACAACACCCGGGCGGTCGCGGCCGGCGTACAGCGGTCCGGTCGCATCATCACCAGCGCCGCCCTGCTGCTGGCCGTCGTCATCGGTGGCTTCGCAACGAGCGGGATCGTCTTCCTGAAGATGATCGGGGTGGGCATGCTCGTGGCCGTCCTGCTCGACGCCACCGTCGTGCGGGCCCTCCTCGTGCCCGCCACGATGCGACTGCTGGGCAGGGCGAACTGGTACGCACCCGGTCCCCTCGCGCGCTGGTGGGAGCGGCACGGACACCGTGAGGAGCCGGCTTCTCGCGAGTCGGTCCTGGTGCCCGCCCAGGAGCTGGCAGTCGCGCCCTGACCCGGGCGGGGCGGCATACCGTGCCAGGGCTTCGGTCCCCACCGACGCCCTGGCCCGGCACCACCGCCCCCGCTGCCTGCCGGCGGCTGCCGGGATGCCCTCACGTGACTTGACCAAGTCTTGACTTTGGGGCCAAACGGATGAGGGGACGGCGCGGGCCGAACCGCGATACTGAGATCGTGCTGGGGACCGAGTTCATGCGCACCCTGCGCGCCGCCCAAGCCGGCGAAGAGGATGCCTTCGCCCGGCTCTGGCGTGATGCCAACCCGGCCATGATCCGCTACCTGCGGGTCGTCGGGCACGACGATCCCTACGACGAGGCCTGCGAGGGCTGGATCACCGTCGTGCGCGGTCTGCCCGGGTTTGTCGGGGACGAGCTCGCCTGGCGCGTGTGGTTGCTCGCCTGTGCCCGCCAGCGCGCCGAGGAGAGCACGCTCCGACGGGCCTGGGGGTCGGTCACCGTGCTGCCGGGGATCCAGGTCGAGGGCGATGGCGAGCTCGACATCGACGAGCTGCTCGAGTCCGACGCAGGAGGCGACCCGGTGCACCGCGGGATCAACGACACCCTGACCGCGTTGCGAGCCCTGCCCCTCGGGCAGGGCGAAGTCGTCGTGCTGCACCTGGGGGCGGGCTTGCCGCCCAGTGCGGTGGCCGACGTCGTCGGCGTGGACCAGGCGAACATCGAACGGGCCGAGTCGCGGGCCCTGGAGCGGCTGGCCACCGATGCCGACCTGCTCGCCTGGTCGTTGGCCGCCCCGCCCACGCCGGCGGAACTGGCTGACGAACACATCGCGTTGAGTGCCTTCAGAAAGATCCCGTCCTCGGCACGCCGGTCGCCGGGGGTCAAGGTCATCGCCATCGGCCTTGGCTCCGCGGGCGCCGCGACCGCGGCGGCGGCCGGTCGGTCGCGGACCGCGCTCCTGACCGCGACGGCCCTGTCCGTGTCGGTGATGTCGTTGGGCGGTCTCGGGGCGGCCGCCTATGTCGGGGCGCTGCCCGACCCGGTCCAGCAGGTCCTGCACGACACCGTCGGGGCACCGGCGCCAGAGGCGCCGCGCAAGGGCACGTCACCGGACTCCGGGAGCAACCCGGCGACCCCGTCGAATGCAGGCGTGGGGCCCCATGCCGCGGGCAGCCCCGCCGCAGGCCTGTGCAGGGCGTGGGCCTCGGACAAGGCCAAGGGCACCGCTCGCGACCGGTCCGTCGCCTTCCGCAACCTGGCGGGCACTGCCGGTGGGACGGACCGGGTGGAGGCCTACTGCGCAGGGGTGCTCGCGGCCAAGCCCACCAAGGGTTCGTCGGCACCGACGGCGCGCGTCATCCCGTCGGCCAAGCCCACGCACCCGACGAAGCCGTCGACCACCAAGACGCCGAGCACCAAGACGCCGGCTCCGCACTCGCCCGCGACGCATGACCCCAACCCCAACCCCAACTCGACGAAGTCCGCGGCGCCGCCCGCCCAGGGCAAGTCGGCCAAGGCCGGCACCTCGTCGTCCGCCCCGAGCGACCCGGCCACGACGGGCGACAGAGAAGCGCCGAACCCGCGGTCGTCCGGCAAGGGCGTCAAGACCGGCGGCTGACGGTCCCCGACCGGCGAACGACCGCGACGGGTGCTCGCGTAGGCTTCCCGCCGTGCTCCTCCCGCTGACCGTCGCCGTGCTCGTGGCCGCGGTGTGCCTGATGGCCGTCGCCGCCTGGTATGCCGCGCGCAGCCGCCTCGTCGACGACCGCCTCCTGCTCGTGACGGGGGTGACCGAGCTGGGACTCCTGGTGCAGCTGGTGGTCTGCCTCGTCCACCTCGGGCGGGTGCCCGGTGGCGGCGCCGAACAGGCGACGTTCGCGGCCTACGCGATCACGTTGCCCTTCGTGCCACCGGCGGCACTGTTCCTCGCGCTGAAGGAGAAGACCCGCTGGGCCATGGGGGTCGTCGCCGTCGGGGCGTTCGGCGTCGCGGTCATGACCGCCCGACTCCAACAGATCTGGAACCTCCGTGGCTGAGACCCCGTCCACCCCTTCGACCCGATCGGGACCCGGCGTGGTCCTCGTCGCGGTCTACGGACTGCTCGCTCTCGCGGCCACCGGTCGTTCGGTGCTGCAGATCTCCGAGTACTTCTCGAGGGCGCCGCTGGCCTATGTCCTGTCGGCGCTCGCGGCGGTCATCTACGTCGTCGCGACGGTCGCGCTGGCGCGCGGCGACCTCACGTCCCGCCGCGTCGCGCTGGTGGCCATCAGCGTCGAGCTGGCAGGTGTGCTCATCGTGGGTTTGGCGTCCTACCTGGCCACGGACGCCTTCCCCGACAAGACGGTGTGGTCGCACTTCGGGTCCGGCTACGGCTTCGTGCCGCTGGTGCTGCCGGTGCTCGGCCTGCTCTGGTTGCGGCGCACCCGTCCCAGCTGAGAGCTCGTCCGTGGCTTCCGTCGACCGCTAGTCCGTGGCTTCGTCCACCGGCTCGAGGACGAACACAGGGATCAGCCGGTCGGTCTTGACCTGGTAGTCCGCGTAGGGCGGGAACGCCTCGACGCACCGCGGCCACCACTCCTCGCGCTCGGCGCCCTCGAGCTCCCGGGCCCGGACCGTCCACGTGCGGTCGTCGTCCTGGAGGTCGAGGACCGGGTTCTTGCGGACGTTGGCGTACCACTTGGGGTGCTCCGGCGCGCCACCCTTGCTCGCCACCGCGGCATACACACCGTCGTGCTCGACGCGCATCAACGGCACCTTTCGCACCTTGCCGGAGAGACCGAGCATGGTCAGCATCACGACCCGTCGACCCTGGATGGCGACCGCACGGGTCGTCCCGGCGGCCTCGATCTGCTCGACCTGCGTTCGGACCCAGCCGGTGGGGCTGGCGGCGTACTCACCAACGATGCTCATGGGTCCATCACAACACGAACCGGCAGAGCTCGGGTGGAGGGGGCCAGCAGGCGGGTCGGATCGGTGGGAGCTGTCAGGCGCCGACGATCCGTCGCACGGGGGGGCTGTGGACAACTCCGGGAGGCGTCCCACGACCGACCTACCCTCGGACCCATGACCCTGATCGAGGTGAACTCCGACACCATCGTGGCGCTGGGCGCTTCCCTGAGGGAGGTCGCCGACGACCTCCTGTGGCAGGCGGTGCGCAGCTCGGAGCAGACCTGGGCGCTGGGGCCCGGCGACAGCGCCGGAGCCCTCGCGTCGGTGCTGGGTGACTTCGAGCACCAACATCAGGTGCTCGGCCGCGCGCTCGAGGATCTCGCGGCCGCGACGGCGCTCGCCGGGCGGCTGTACGCCGACGTCGAGGGCAGGAGCGCCGCCGCCTTCGACGGTGGCCCGCGATGACGATCCTGAGGCCGCTGTCGGGTGATCCCGGCACGGTGCGCGCACTCGCCGATCGGCTGGCCGGGCAGGGCGAGCTGCTGCTGGCCCTGGCGAGCACGGTGCGAAGCCTCGGCGACCCGAGCAGGACGACCTGGGAGGGGCCGGGCGGCGCCGCCTTCGCCGCTCGGTCCCGCACCGCGGCCTCGCTCCTGGTCTCGGTGGGGCGTCGCTACGCGGTGTCCGCCGTGGCCCTGCGGCCCCTTGCCGCAGCTCTGGCGGAGGCGCAGCACGACGCCTCCTGGGCGGTGACGACGCACGCGGAGGCGTGGCAGCTCGCGGTCACCCTCGGCAACCGGCGGGTGACGGCGCAGGAGAGCGCCGACCCGACGCAGCGTGTGGTCGCCGCGGACCTGCACCGCAAGGAGCTGGAGCAGCTCGAGCTCGTGCAGGTCGCCGAACGCCGCCATGCCGCAGCCTGGCAACGGTTCACCGAGGCGGACCGCCGGTGCGCCACGGTTCTGCACCAGCTCGTCCAGGACGGCCTCGACGACTCACGGCTGTACGACTCGCTGACGGGGCTCAGTCGCGGGGCCGGCGTGCTCGGGAGCGCGGCAGGGGCCGTGGCGATGGCTCCCACGCCCCCGTCCAAGGCGCTGGGTGTGGTCGCCGGGGCGTGCGACGGACTCCAGCTGACGGCAGACGTGGTGGTCAAGGTCGGCTACGGCGACGGGGACTGGGGCCGGATCGGCCTGGGCGCCGCCCTGTCGGTCACCGGCGCCGCGTCCGGCGTGCTCAAGCGGGGCGCCCTTGCGACGAACCCCGCGGCCCTTGCGAGCCCGACGAGGATGGCGCGACGCTCACTGCGCTACGGCACCGCTCAACGGCTCCGGTACGCGACGGCCGAGGAGCTTCGCCGCGCCGGTCGAGCCGACTACCAGCCCGACGCGCGCACGTTCCGCGCGACCCGGTCGCCGGGCTCGCCGACCGCGACGGCGCACTGGATGGCCGAGCAGGTCGCGGGACGTGCACACGTCCTCGTGCGCAACAAGTGGCTCGACGACCTCGCCCTGGTGACGCGTGACCCCCACCGGTCGCGGACGATGTTCGTCTCCGGCCTCGCGGCCGAGGCGACCACGGCGGGTCTGGGGGTCGTCAGCACGGGGCACGACCTGTACGCCCGGCATGAGGGGGACCTGGCGATGCGGGCCCGCGACGCCACCGACGCGCGCGCCACCACCCCGGATCCCGACACACACCCCGACACACGCCCCGACACACACCCCGGCGCTCGCTGACCCGCCGTTCGTGCGTCCGCCATGAGAGATGGGTATGCCGCCCGCTCACCTCCCCGGCGTAGCCTCGGCCCAGGTCATGAGTGCCAGCGACAAGCCCCGGCTCGCTGGCCGGCAACCCTCCTCCGCGGTGGGGTGCCCCGGGTGAAGACCTGGCGGGCGGCGCACTTGCCGTCCGCAAGCGCGGGAGACCCACCACGTGTCCCGCACCGTTCCGGCGGTGGCATCAGTGATCACAGGACCTGGGGAGCTCGAACCTCCCCTACAGGCACCTCGACCACTCGCTCCGCCGGTGACGGGCCCCCGATCCGTGCCACGCGGCATACGAGAGTGAAGGACACCGAGATGAGCTCCACCAACTGGTCGTTCGAGACCCGGCAGGTCCACGTCGGACAGGAGCCGGACGCCGCCACCGGCGCTCGCGCACTGCCGATCTACCAGACGACGTCCTACGTCTTCAAGGACACCGAACACGCGGCAAACCTGTTTGCCCTCAAGGAGTTCGGCAACATCTACACCCGCATCATGAACCCGACCCAGGACGCTGTCGAGCAGCGAGTCGCGTCGCTCGAGGGTGGGGTCGGGGCGCTGCTGGTCGCCTCGGGCCAGGCCGCCGAGACCCTGGCCATCCTCAACATCGCCGAGGCGGGGGACCACGTCGTGGCGAGCCCGAGCCTGTACGGCGGCACCTTCAACCTGCTCAAGCACACCCTTCCCAAGTTCGGGATCGAGGTGGGCTTCGTCGAGGACCCCAACGACCTGGAGTCGTGGAGGGCCGCGGTCCGGCCCAACACCAAGCTGTTCTTCGGCGAGACGATCTCCAACCCGAAGTCGGAGGTGCTCGACATCGAGGGCGTCGCGGCCGTCGCCCACGAGGCCGGAGTGCCGCTGGTCGTGGACAACACGATCGCGACGCCGTACCTCATCCGTCCGCTGGAGTGGGGAGCCGACATCGTCGTGCACTCGGCCACCAAGTACCTCGGTGGTCACGGCACGTCGATCGCGGGGGTGATCGTCGACGGGGGCACGTTCGACTTCGGGGCCGACCCCGACAAGTTCCCCAACTACAACACCCCGGAGGAGAGCTACCACGGGCTGGTGTTCGCGCGGGACCTCGGCGTGGGGAGCGCCTTCGGCGCCAACCTCGCGTTCATCCTCAAGGCGCGGGTCCAGCTGCTGCGCGACCTCGGTCCCGCGATCGCACCGTTCAACGCCTTCCTCATCGCCCAGGGCATCGAGACGCTCAGCCTGCGCATCGAGCGGCACCTGGAGAACACGCACAAGGTGGCGGCGTTCCTCCAGCAGCACGAGCAGGTCGAGCAGGTCGTGTGGGCCTCCCTGCCGGACCACGAGTCGTACGCGAAGGCAACGAAGTACACGCCGCGGGGGGCTGGGGCGGTGCTGGCGTTCGAGATCGCCGGCGGCGTCGAAGCGGGGCGACGGTTCGTCGAGTCGCTCGTGCTGCACAGCCACGTCGCCAACATCGGTGACGTGCGCTCGCTCGCGATCCACCCGGCCTCCACGACCCACTCCCAGGGCCCGGACGGTGACCGCCTGAAGGCCGGGGTGACGCCCGGGCTGGTGCGCCTCGCCGTGGGCATCGAGCACATCGACGACATCCTTGCCGACCTGGAGCAGGGTTTCATCGCGGCCAAGGGCGTCTGAGCCGACTGCTGACACCTGCGTCCGACCGAACCCGTCGAATGCAGGTGTCAGCCGGCGGCCGCGGGGGGATACTGGGGCATGGCTTCGCATCCGGGGCCCGTGACGCTCCACCTGCACGTCCACACGGTCCACCTTCCACACCAGGTCCCACCGCTTCTGCTCCTCGCGGTCGTGACGGTCCTTGCCGTCGTCCTCGTGCTGGTGACCGTCTCAGGCGGTGGGGCGATCTTGGCTCCCGACCAGCTGCCGAACCCGCGCAACCTGACCACCCTGGTGCGCTGAGCAGACCCAGGGGTGGCTGGGCCTCACCCGTATGATTTCGCCCGTGTCCTCCGAGCAGCGGTCCCGGTCTCGGCGGCCACGTCGGCAGGGCCCACCTCGGCCCGTGCGCGTCCCGCCGCCCGTGCCGGAGCTCAAGTACCCGGCGGAGCTGCCGGTCGTCACGCGCAAGGACGACATCGCCGCCGCGATCCGCGACCACCAGGTCGTCATCGTCGCGGGCGAGACGGGCTCGGGCAAGACCACCCAGCTGCCCAAGATCTGCCTCGAGGTGGGACGCGGGCAGGCCGGACTGATCGGGCACACCCAGCCGCGACGCATTGCGGCCCGTTCGGTCGCCGAGCGGATCGCCGAGGAGCTCGAGGTGGAGCTCGGCGGCGCGATCGGCTACCAGGTGCGTTTCACCGACCAGAGCAGCGACTCGACCCTCGTCAAGGTGATGACCGACGGCATCCTCCTCAACGAGATGCAACGAGACCGGTTGCTGCGCAAGTACGACACGATCATCATCGACGAGGCGCACGAGCGGTCGCTCAACATCGACTTCATCCTCGGCTACCTCAAGCAGCTGCTGCCGCGACGCCCTGACCTCAAGGTCATCATCACGTCGGCGACGATCGACCCCCAGCGGTTCGCGGAGCACTTCTCCTCGGCCCGTGGTGAACCAGCCCCGATCATCGAGGTGTCCGGTCGCACCTACCCGGTGGAGGTCCGCTACCGTCCGCTCGTCGACCCTGAGCGGCCCGACGCCGAAGAGCGCGACCAGGTCACCGGCGTGTGTGAAGCCGTCGAGGAGCTGTGGACCGAGCGCGCCGCGGACGGCACCGGTCACGACATCCTCGTGTTCCTGTCCGGGGAGCGCGAGATCCGGGACACCGCGGACGCGCTGGAGAGCATGAAGCTGCCGCAGACCGAGGTGCTCCCGCTCTACGCGCGCCTCTCCGCGGCAGAGCAGCACAAGGTCTTCGGACGAGCCTCCGGACGCCGGATCGTGTTGGCCACCAACGTCGCCGAGACCTCGCTCACCGTGCCCGGCATCCGCTACGTCGTCGATGCCGGCACCGCGCGCATCTCGCGGTACTCCCAGCGCACCAAGGTGCAGCGGCTGCCGATCGAGGGGATCTCGCAGGCGAGTGCGAACCAGCGCGCCGGCCGCTGTGGGCGCCTCGCCGACGGCATCTGCATCCGGCTGTACTCCGAGGAGGACTACGAGGCGCGACCGGAGTTCACCGAGCCCGAGATCCAGCGCACCAGCCTCGCGTCCGTCATCCTCCAGATGACCTCGCTCGGCCTCGGCGACATCGCGGCCTTCCCCTTCGTGGACGCCCCGGACGCCCGCCAGGTCGCCGACGGCATCCGACTGCTGGAGGAGCTGCAGGCCTTCGACATCGGACAGGACAGCCACGACGGGTATGCCGCGCCGTCGCCCTCCACGGGCACGCCGCGCAAGGGGCGTGGCCGCGGAAGGCGGCTCACGGCATACGGCACGTCGCTGGCCCGGCTGCCCGTGGACCCGCGGCTGGGACGCATGCTGATCGAGGCGGGCGCGCTGGGCTGCACCCGCGAGGTGCTGGTCATCGTCGCCGCGCTCTCCATGCAGGACCCGCGTGAGCGACCTGCCGACAAGCAGACCCAGGCCGACCAGTCGCATGCGAGGTTCCGCGACGAGCACTCTGACTTCATGTCATTGCTGAACCTGTGGGCCTATCTCAAGGAACAGCAGAAGGCGTTGTCGCACAGTGCTTTTCGGCGGATGTGTCGCACGGAGTACCTGCACTACCTGCGGGTGCGGGAATGGCAGGACCTGCACAGCCAGCTGCGCAAGGCGTGCCAGGACGTCGGCATCGACACCAAGGCGGCAACCGCAGCCCCGGGGGAGCCGCCCGACGCCGACCTCATCCACCAGGCGTTGCTGGCCGGACTGCTCTCCCACATCGGGCTGCGCGACGAGGCCAAGCGTGACTACCTGGGGGCTCGCGGGGCACGGTTCGGCATCTCGCCCGGCTCGACGCTCTTCCGCCGCCAGCCGACCTGGGTGATGTCGGCGGAGCTCGTCGAGACGACCCGGCTGTGGGCGCGTAGCAACGCCCGCATCGACCCGATCTGGGCCGAGCGGTTGGCCCACCACCTCGTCAAGCGGACCTACTCCGAGCCGCGGTGGTCTCGCAAGCAGGGCGCCGTGGTGGCGACCGAGAGGGTCACGCTCTACGGCGTCCCCCTCGTGGCCGCTCGCACCGTGCAGTATGCGCGGATCAACCCCGAGGAGTCGCGGGACCTGTTCATCCGGCATGCGCTGGTCGAGGGGGACTGGGACACGCACCACGCGTTCTTCACCGCGAACCAGTCTCTGCTGCAACGACTCTCCGAGCTCGAGGAACGAGCCAGGCGCCGCGACATCGTCGTCGACGAGGAAGACCTCGTGGCGTTCTACGACGCACGGGTACCCGCCGAGGTGGTTTCCCAACGCCATTTCGATCGCTGGTGGAAGGACGCCCGCCGCACGACGCCGCAGCTGCTGACCTTCACCGAAGAGCTCCTCACCCGCGAGAGTGCGGAGGGGGTGTCCGCCCTCGACTACCCGAGGACCTGGACACAAGGGGGGATCGAGCTGCCGGTCACCTACCAGTTCGAACCGGGTGCGGCGGCGGACGGCGTGACGGTGCACATTCCCGTCCAGGTGCTCAACCAGGTGTCCGACGCGGGATTCGACTGGCAGGTGCCCGGCCTGAGGGAGGAGCTGGCGACGGCGCTGCTGCGGTCACTGCCAAAGGCCACCCGGGTGCACTTCGTCCCGGCGCCCGACCACGCGGCTGCTGCCCTCGCGCAGGCCCAGCCAGGCGGCGACCGACGGCTGGCTGACGAGCTCGCTCGGGTGCTCCGCGCACGCACCGGGATCCAGGTGCCCCCCGAACAGTTCGCGGCAGACCGAGTCCCCGACCACCTGCGCATCACGTTCGCCGTCGAGGACGGCAGCGGACGCGTGCTGGGCAGCGGAAAGGACCTGGGCGCCCTCCAGGAGCAGCTGGCCGGCCAGGTGCAGCGGCGGATGTCGAGTGCCGCCGCAGCCATCGAGCGGAAAGGGCTGCGGCAGTGGGACTTCGGTGACCTGCCTGCGACCTTCGAGTCGACGTCCGGTGGCCCGACCGTTCATGGCTTCCCTGCTCTGGTGGACCGCGGCGACCGCGTCGACATCGTCGTGATGCCCGGCGCGAGAGAGGCGGACGCGGCCACTGCGCTGGGTGTGCGGCGGCTGTTGCTGCTCAACACGACGGCGCCCTGGAAGCGAGTGCTGGCCACCCTCACCAACGCGCAGAAGCTGGCTCTGGGCGACAACCCGCACGGCTCCGTGCCGGCCCTGCTCGACGATGCCCTGGCCTGCGCCGTCGACGCGATCGTCCACGAGCGAGATGGCCACCGGGCGGGTGCCGACGGAGTCCGCGACGCCGCCACCTTCGAAGCGGTGCTCGCAGCGGTCCGCACCCACATCGCGACGCGCGTCCTGACGGTGGTCGCCGAGGTGGAGCCGGTCCTCTCCGCGGCGAGGGAGGTGCGGGTGCGCCTCGACGGCCTCACCGCTCCGGCCACGTCGGCCCTCGTCGCCGATGTCCGAGCCCAGCTCGACAGCCTGGTCTACGGCGGCTTCATCGCCGATACCGGGCTCGCGCGCCTGCCCCACCTGCGGCGCTACCTGCGGGCGATGCTGCAACGGCTGGAGAAGGCCCCGTCCTCGCCTGCCGCCCTGGCGCGCGACGCGGCCAATCAGGAGGTCGTGGACCGTGTGGAGATCGCGTATGCCGACCTGCTCGACGCCCTGCCGCCCGTCGAGCGCCGCTCGGCCCCGGTCCGGGACGTGGGGTGGATGGTCGAGGAGCTGAGGGTGAGCCTGTTCGCGAACGGGCTCGGCACGGCATACCCGGTGTCGGAGAAGCGGATTCGCGCCGCCATCGGTGCCCTGGACTGAACCGCTTTGCGCACCCCGCGCATGCGCACGACCACGACGAGGGCCCCAACCACAGGTGGTCGGGGCCCTCGTCGGTGCGTCGAGCAGGTTGAGCAGGTCAGGCGAGGTGCACGTTCTCGTGGCCCTCGGACGACAGCGACTCGTGCTTGACGTTCAGGAAGCCGAAGGTGATGAGCGAGCCGATGAGGATCATCACGCCGGCCACCAGGTAGGCGTGGCTGGAGCCGAACGTCTGCGCCTGCAGCGCGATCTGGTGCTGTGCGGCCTGGAGCTGCTCCGGGGAGAGGGCGCCAGACGCGGCCTTGGCCTGCAGCGCGGCACCGAGCTCGGCGCCCTTGTCCTTGGCGCCGTTCGCGAAGACCGTGCTCAGCGTGGCCAGACCCAGCGCCCCACCGACCTGCTGCATGGTGTTGAGCACTGCGGAGGCGACCCCGGAGTCCTCCGAGGCAACCCCGGCGGTGGCCGTGAGGGTCATCGGCACGAAGGTCAGGCCCATGCCGACCGCGAGGACGACGATCCACGGGAGCAGGCCCGTGGCGTAGCCACTGTCGACGTCGAGCTGGGCGAACCCGAACATGCCGGTCGCGGCCAGCAGGGTGCCGACGCCAGAGATCCAGCGCGGGTCGACCCGGGTCATCAGCGTGGAGGCGATCTGGGCCGCGACGACGATGCCGAACGAGAACGGCAGGAACGCGAAGCCGGACTTCAGTGGCGAGTAGCCGAGCACCTGCTGGATGTAGAGGCCGAGGAAGTAGAACATTGCGAACATCGCGGCACCGACGATCAGCATCACGGCGAAGGACGTGCCGCGGGTGCGGTCGGCCAGGATGCGGATCGGCATGAGCGCGTGGGAGGAACGCATCTCCACGACGACGAACGCGACGAGCATCGCGACACCGGCGATGAGCGTGGTGAGGGTGGTCGCCGACGTCCAGGAGTCGCTGGCGGCGTTGGTGAGGCCATAGACCAGGGACACGAGCCCACCGGTGCCCAGGATCGCCCCGGGGACGTCGATCCGGCCCTTGCCGGGCTCGGACTCGGAGAGGAAGCGCGGCGCCATGAAGGCCACGAGCAGGCCGATCGGCACGTTGATGAACATCGTCCAGCGCCAGTCGATCTCGGTGAGCGCGCCACCGAGGATGAGGCCCACGGCCGCACCGGCGCCGGACATCGCGGCATACACGCCCATGGCGCGGTTGCGGGCCGGGCCGGCCGGGAACGTCGTGGTGATCAGGGCGAGTGCGGTGGGGGAGGCCAGCGCGGCACCGATGCCCTGCAGCGCGCGGGCGCCCAGCAGCATGCCCTCGGTCTGGGCGAGGCCGCCGAGGAGCGAGGCCCCGGCGAAGACGAGCACACCGGTCATGAAGACCTTGCGGCGGCCGAACAGGTCACCGAGGCGCCCCCCGAGGAGCAGCAGCCCACCGAAGGCGAGCGTGTAGGCCGTGACGACCCACGAGAGGTTCTCCTGGGTGAAGCCGAGGTCGGCCATGATGTGCGGCATCGCGATGTTCACGATCGTGCCGTCGAGCACGACCATGAGCTGCGCGGCCGTGATGACGGTGAGGGCGATGCCGAGGTGCCGGCCCTTGCCGCTGGGCGCGGCGTCGGGTTCCGGAGTCGAGACGGACTCGACGACAGCAGTCGAAGACATGGTGGATCCTTCTGAGGTGGTGGTGGGAGTTGGCGTGCGTTGGCTGACGTGCTGTCAGCCGACGTCACGGTGACGTGGTGGGGGTGCTCCGGTGGAGATCGAGCGGTGTCAGCCGCGCTGCAGGGTCGCGGCGCAGGCGGGGAGGACGACGCTGTCCACCAGGGCGATGAGGCGCTCCTGCGACGGATGGGTGCCCGTCAGCATGGCCTCGTGGATGGTGATCGCCGGCAGCAGTCGCGCCAGCAGCTCCAGATCGGCGTCCTTGCCGATCTCCCCGCGCCCCTGAGCGGCGCGGAACGTCTTGAGGGTGACCGCCAGCTTGGGAGCCATCAGGCGGGTCATGATGGCGTCGCGCAGCTCGGGGTCGCGGTGCAGCGACCCGAGCAGTGCGGCGAAGACCTGCAGGGGGAGGTCCTCACCGAGGCCACCCTTGGCACAGGCCTGGGCGATGAGGTCGCCACGCAGCGAGCCGGTGTCGGGGTAGCGGTCGGCCTCGACGCCGATCATCAGCTGCAGCGCGTCGATCACGAGGTCGACCTTGGACGGCCAGCGGCGGTAGAGAGTGGCCTTCGAGGCCTTGGCCGCACTGGCCACCGCGTCGAAGTTGAGGCGGTCGTACCCCACGTCGGCCAGGGTCATGAGGGCGGCCTCGAGAATCTCCCGTTCGCGGTCACCCTCGACGCGGGGACGGGTGCGCGCCTGGTCGGGCGCCTCCTGCGTCTCCGGTGCGGTGGTGGTGCTGGTGGGGGTCACGGGGGTCCTCGCGTCGTGGATAGAACGAAACTGTTTCGTTTCATCAAACCCTAGGCTCGGGCGACCCATTCCACAAACTCGGCAAGTGTGACGGGCGTCACATTGTGGCGGTGACGCACCTCGCGCCGGTGGTGGAGGCGGGGCGCGGAATCCCCTGCCATGCTGGAGCGTTGGCACTGTGGACCGGGACGCCCGCCAGCATCCCGGGCGAGAACCACCATCCCCACGAGCCCGGGCGACACCCTGGGACCGACCGCTGGAGTAGCCGTGTTGAACCCATCCGAGCTCTACCACTTCGAGACCGACACCGACCCGCAGGAGCTGCGTGCGTCGGTCATGGTCGTCGCGCTCGGCGGCTTCATGGACGCGGGCCACACGCAGCGGATCCTCACCGAGCACCTCCTCGGCTCCACCGAGTCCACCGTCGTCGTGTCCTTCGACACCGACCAGATGGTCGACTACCGCAGCCGTCGGCCTGCCATGGTCTTCGACTCCAACCGCTGGATGAGCTACGACGACCCGTGCCTGGCCTTGCACCGCCTCGTCGACCGGGACGGCACGCCCTTCCTCCTGCTGACCGGACCCGAGCCGGACTTCCAGTGGGAGCGGATGACCGAGGCGGTCCGACAGCTCGTGGTGCTGCTCGGCGTCAACCTCGTCGTCAGCGCGCACGGCATCCCGATGGCGGTCCCGCACACTCGCCCCATCGGCCTCACATCCCACGCGACCGACCCGCGGCTGATTCCCTTGCAGGACAACCCGTTCGGTCGCGTCGAGGTGCCGGCGAGCCTGTCCTCCCTGCTCGAGCTCAGGCTGGGGGAGTCAGGCCACGACGCCCTCGGGTTCGCAGTGCACGTCCCGCACTACCTCGCCCAGGCTGAGTTCGCCGACGGCGCGGTGACCGCGCTCAACGCGATCACCGCCGCGACCGGGCTCAACCTGCCCATCGACGACCTCATCGCGCAGGCCGGCCTCAACCGGGCCGAGATCGCCCGCGAGATCGAGGGGTCCGACGAGGTGTCGCAGGTGATCGCCGCCCTGGAGCGCCAGTACGACACCTTCAGCGAGGGTCGCCAGAAGCCGAGCCTGCTGGCCACGGATGTGAGCGAGCTGCCGTCAGCGGACGAGATCGGCGCCGAGTTCGAGCAGTTCCTGCGGGACGTCGCCGATGACGAGGCCTCCGGCGAGGGCAACCCGAGCTGACCGGTCGCCGCGCTCAGACCCTCGCGTGCTTGGCGCGCGAGAAGCTGTAGAGCCCGAACGCCGCGAACCCGACCGCCATCACGACGAGCAGGGCAGGACCGAAGGGTTCGTCACGCAGCGACTTGAGCGCGCCGTCGAGGCCGGTGGCCTCCTTCGCGTGCTTGTGCACGCCCGCTGCGGCGAAGAGGAACCCGACGATGACGAGGGCAACGCCCTTGGCGATGTAGCCGATCCGCCCGGCGCGCGTCGCCCACGTGCCGGGGTGGTCCTGGAGGTCCTGGAGGAACTTCTTCGTCCACCCCTTGTAGACGTGGTAGACGCCGACGCCGATGATCGCGAGCCCGATGGCGACCACGATCGCGCGTCCACCGGGCTTGTCGAGCAGCTTGGCGGTGAAGTCGACGGTCTGGCTCCGGCTGTCGCTGGTCCTGCCCCGGGCGAACTGGAAGGACGACCAGGCGAGAGCGAGGTAGACGACCGCCTTGCCCGCGGCCTTGGCCCGTCCACCCCACGCGTCCTTGTCGCCGCCGGGATGCCCCACGACGGCATCGGCGAGCTGCCAGACGGCCAGGCCGAGGAAGCCGACCACCCCCACCCACAGCGCCGCCTTCCCGGCCCCGTTGCCGGCGAGGGACGCGAGCGCCCCGCTCTGGTCTGCGTTCTTGCCGCCGTTGCCACCGAAGGCCACCTGGAGGGTGATCCAGCCGATCAGCAGGTGCAGCAGCCCACTCGTGGCGTAACCCACGCGTGCGGCGGCCTCGAGGGCGGGGTGGTCGGAGGCCCTGGAGGCGGCCTGCTTGACGTCCTGGTGGTCCATGGCACCACCTAACCACGCATCACCGCAGGTCAGGGAGTAAGGGCCGGTACTCCCTGACTCAGTCCTTGGCCTCGGACCAGCGCCGGATGACCGAGGCGTCGGCGACGAACCGCACCTGCGTCGACCCCGTCCAGCGTCGGGCGCTGTCGGTCAGGGCGCGCTCGAGCCTGGTGCGTGTCTCGGCGGCGTTCTCCTCGGGGACGTGGACGAGCAGCTCGTCGTGCAGGCACAGCACGATCTGGGCGCCGAGGTCGCGCGTGGTGACCCTGACGGTGGCGGCCCAGGCCTTGAACAGCTCTGCCGCGCTGCCCTGGATCACGGCGTTGCGGGCGAACCGTCCACGCGCGGCGTCGTAGGCCGCGGTGCCCTCGGCCGGCACGTCGGCCAGGACCGCGTCGAGCCGGATCAGCCGACCACCGAAGGTGCGCAGCGGCTCGCGCCGCAACCCAGCGGCATACGCGGCATCGAGGTAGCCCATGGCGACCGGGTAGGTGCGCTCGAGGTCCTTGAGGGCCTCGCCGGCCGCGCCGCTGCGCTGGCCGTACATCGCGGCGAGGACCGCGATCTTGGCCACCGGACGATCGACCCCGAGGGCGGCTGCCACGGGCGCGTACAGGTCGTCGGCGCGGGTCGCTGCCGCAAAGGCCTCGTCGCCGGAGACCGCGGCCAGGACACGCGGTTCGATCTGTCCGAGGTCGGCGCGCACGAACACGTGACCGGGGTGGGCGGCCACGGCCGGGCGCAGCGAGGTCGGCAGGTTGTGGAGGCCGTTCTGTGCGGTCATCCGTCCAGCGGCACCGTCGCAGGCGGTCCACCCGCCACGCAGCCTGTCGTCCGGGCCCACGTGGGCGTCGAGCCAGGGGTAGCCGTAGGTGGTCGCGATGCGTTCGGCCTTGCGCCACTCCAGGAGGGCTCCGACCACCGCGTGGGTCTCGCGGAACGGCTCGAGGACCCACTTGCGCGTGTTGGGCACGACTACCCCGACGGAGGCGAGGAGCTCCTTGACCTGCAACGGGTTTCGCAAATCCGTGGACTCGCGACCTGGCGTGTGCGACAGCACCTGCAGGTCGCGTTCGGCGCGGATCCGTCGCGCGTCCGCGTCGCTCTCGGGGCGGGCGCCGGCGGCCTCCGCGATCATCCCCTCGGCGGTCGCCCGGTCGACGGGCAGCCCGTCGCGGGCGAGCTCGACACACAGGAAGGCCGCCGCGGACTCGGAGTGGGCGGCGGCCACCGACCGTGGGCCGACCTCCGCCAGGGCCGCCGCCTGAGCGCCTGCGCAAGCGAGGGCAGCGCGGCCCCAGGCCACGACCACGTCGTCGTCGGGCGCCCACGTGGCCCTGCCCGCGTCGGGGTCGAGGTAGCCGTCCGGCCGCACCACCGACAAGCCCGCGTCCGCGTCCGTGCCCGGTGTGCCGGCCGACGACGCCGACGAGGGTCCAGTGCTGTGGAAGTCGAAGAGGTCACCGCGCGCCGCTGCCGGCAGGCCCGCACGATCGAGTCGGTATGCCGCGGCCCACGCCACCTGGGGCGTCGCCTCCCACCCGCCTGCGAGCAGGCGGTGGGCTTCGGCCACGTCCCAGCAGCGGTTCACCGGCACCCCGGCCGCGACGAGGGCTGAGGCATCGCCGCCCGCTGACCACCAGACCCACCGCAGGTCCCCAGCCGCCTCCAGCTCGGAGGCCCGGGTGACGAGCTGGTCCGCCCGGCCCACCTGCCGGACGTGTTCGCCCACGATCGCGGCGCGACCGTCCGCTGTGGCGACGAAGGCGATGAGGGCGGCAGGCATGGCGGGCACATCCTCGCACCCAGGACCGACGATCACGTCGGTCCCGGTTGCTTCACCCGACATAGGTGGAGCCAGGTGTGGGGGTGGGTCAGGCGTGGGTCTTGAGGGCGACCTGGCGCTTGATCCGGCTCAGCATCCCGACCATGCCCCGCAGCCGCAGCGGTGAGACCGCCTCGCCGAGCGAGAACCGGTAGGGCGCGTCCTCCGGCACCGCCAGCACCTCGGCAGCGGTCAGGCCGTCGAGCCCTTCGCTGAGGATCCCCGCGAACCCGCGTGTGGTCGGTGCCTCCGCGGGCGCCGAGAAGTACAGGTGCACCGCGCGCTCGCCGGGCTGGTCGACAGGCTCGTCCGCGACCTCGACCGCCAGGAAGATCGGGGACTGGCACTCGTGGACCTGCTCCATCTCACCCAGCCGACCGGCATACCTCTCGGGGAGGTCGGGCAGTCCCTCACTGAACTCCAGCAGGAGCTCGAGGCGTTGCGGCGCAAGCAGCTCCGCGAAGTCGTCGGCGATCTCCTGCATCGCGGCGGGCAGGGGCGACGGCTGGGTGGGCGCTGGGCCGCTCACGGCACTGGTCACTGCGACGCACCCTGTTCCACCGGCACCCGGACGGAGTTGCCCCACTCGGTCCACGAGCCGTCGTAGTTGCGGACGGCGTCGAAACCCAGCAGGTGGGTGAGGACGAACCACGTGTGCGACGACCGCTCGCCGATGCGGCAGTAGGCGATCGTGGCATCGCTCGGCGACAGCCCCTGTTCCTGGAGGTAGATCGCCTCGAGGTCCTCGCGGGACTTGAAGGTGCCGTCCTCGTTGGCCGCTCGCGCCCACGGCACCGACCTGGCGCCGGGGATGTGGCCTCCGCGCATGGCGCCTTCCTGCGGGTAGTCCGGCATGTGCAGCAGCTCGCCGCTGAACTCGCCGGGGGAGCGCACGTCGACCAGCGGCCCACCGAGGTGGGCGAGCACGTCCTCCTTGAACGCGCGGATCGGCGCGTCGTCGCGCTCCACCACCGGGTATGCCGCGTCGCCGGCGAGGCTGCCCACGGCGGGGACCTCGCGCGTCAGCTCGCGACCCTCGGCCACCCACTTGGCGCGGCCGCCGTCGAGCAGCCGCACGTCCTCGTGTCCGAACAGGCTCATCACCCACAGCGCGTAGGCAGCCCACCAGTTGTTCTTGTCGCCGTAGATCACGACCGTGGTGTCTCGGCCGACACCGCGGGCCGACATGACCGCCGCGAACTGCTCGGCACCGACGTAGTCGCGCACCACCGGGTCGTTGAGGTCCTGGTGCCAGTCCAGCTTGAGCGAGCCCGGGATGTGACCCGTGTCGTAGAGCAGCACGTCCTCGTCGGACTCCAGGACGACGATGCCGTCGGGCCCGCCGACGGCGCCGGCCTCGATCTGGTCGGCCAGCCACTGCGTGCTGACGAGCCTCTCGGGGTGGGCGTACCGGGTGAAGGTGGCGGAGGGGGAGTCAGCGGTGTCGACCATGTCCCAAGGCTAATCCCGCTGGTCACGGGGCCACATGGCAGGATGGCGGCGACCGACCGAAACCAAACCCGGAGGGGTGCTGACGTGGGCTTTCTCGGAATGGGCAAGGACGAGGCGCAGGCGAAGCCGACCTCGGCGCTCGAACAGGCGAGGGCCCCCCGCGAGGACTCGGGGATGTTCTCCGGAGCCGTGACCGGCCTGATCGAGAGCCTGCTGGACGTGGGTATCGACGGCAAGGGTCCGTTCGACTCGGCGCAGAAGGTCGCCGACGTCCGGCGGGCGGAGAAGCCCGGAGCCGAGGAGGCAGTCGACGCCGTGGTCCGAGGTCACCTGAGGCTCGCGGCCGCCGGTGGTTTCGTCACCGGACTCGGTGGGTTCGTCACGCTGCCGGTGGCGCTCCCCGCCAACGTCGTCGAGTTCTACGTCGTGGCGACCCGGATGGTGGCCGCGATCGCGTCCCTGCGCGGCTACGACATCAAGCGGCCCGAGATCCGGTCGGCGGTGCTGCTCACCCTCGTGGGAGCCGACGCGGACGACCTGCTCAAGAAGGCAGGCGTGGCCTCGACCGGCCGGCTCGCGAACCTCGCGGCCCAGCGGCTGCCCGGGCCTGCGTTGATGGTGGTCAACAAGGCGGTCGGCTTCCGGCTGCTGTCGACCGCTGGGAAGAAGACGCTGAGCCGGTTCGGCAAGGGCGTGCCCGTCATCGGCGGTGTCGTCGGGGCGGGCCTCGACAGCTACCTGCTCAAGAAGATCGCCGACCACGCGCGTCACGAGTTCCCGCCCAGGGCCACTGGCCTCTGAGGGCGTGGTCGCCCGGGTTGCGTGGGCGAGTGGGCGCGCGCACGCTGGGAGCGCGCCGGGAATCACCGGGGCACCCAGGTCGTTGGAACCCTGTCCGGGCCATCGAGGAGCCCGGGAGCCTGCGCCCTCGAACAATCTGCGCCCTCGACCAACCTGCGCCCTCGAACAACGGGAGTCTGACCATGGCCATGACCCGCTTCGGTGCCCTGCGCACCATCGCCACCGCAGTCCGCACCGCGACCCGTCCGGGATCGCCCGCGCTGGGTGAACGCCTGATGAGCCTGCCCCGGCTGTTCCGGGCCACCTTTCGCGGCGAGTATGCCGGGACCACCCGTGGTCGGCTCCTGATGGTTCTCGGCGCGGTGGCCTACGTCGTGTCGCCCATCGACCTGATCCCCGAGCTGGCTCTGTCCGTCTTCGGCCTCGCCGACGACGCGGTGGTGGTCTCGTGGATCGCGGCGACCGTCGTCAACGAGACCGAGTCGTTCCTGGCCTGGGAGCGCACCACGCCGGCGAGGGCGCACGAGACCGTGGAGGGCGACGTCGTCCGCTGACTCCAGCACGTCCTCATCGGCTCGGTCGCGGTGTGTCGAGGGCGTGGCGCGGGTGAGGACGCCGTTGTCGCCCCGTGGCGGCGCGGAGCAGCCCCACCCCGTCGGCGTGGAGGCGCCTGTCCACAGGGCTGGCTCCGGCCCCTGACGTGAAGGCCCCCGGGACGCCAGCGTTGGCCCATGAGCCAGATCAGACTGCGCGGCCCGGCCGATGTCGTCGCCGTGCTGCCCTACCAGCTCGGTTACCACCCCCAGGACTCGATCGTGCTGGTCGCCCTGCACGGTCGCAGCGTCGGGTTGATCGAGCGGATCGACCTGCCGCCACCCGAGGACGCGGAGCAGGTTGGCCACGTCCTCGTGGCTCCGCTGCTGCAGGACCGGCCCGAGGCGGTCATGCTCGTCGGCTACGAGACCGCGGCGGGCTCGAGCAGGCCCGGTCTGGACGCCGTGCGTCGCCTGGCGACCGAGGCCGACCTCGCGGTCCTGGACCGACTCGTCGTCCGCGACGGGCGCTGGTTCGCCATCGACTGCGCCGACGGATGCTGTCCGGCGGAGGGCGCGCCGGTCCCGGCGGCGGCCGACACCCCCGCCGTGGCCGAGTACGTCGGGCTCGAGATCGCGCCCCTTCCGGGTAGGTCCGCGATCGCCGACCTCGTCGCCGCGGACCCAGTCCTCGCCGAGGCGGTGGCAGCAGAGCTGGATGGCGACTCGGAGCCCGAGTCGGGACGCGTCGATGCTGCCCGTCGGCTCGAGGCGCTGTCGCGGTGGTCGGTGGTCTGCGACGTGACCGGTGACGCGCCCGAGGTCGCAGAGCTCGGGCCCGCCGAGGTCTGCCTGCTCGTGCGCAGCCTGGAGGACCTCGCGCTGCGCGACGGACTCGTGGCCTGGCTGTGCCCTGGTGCCCTGCCCCTGGACTCCCTGTCCCCGGACCTCGTCGACGCCTTGCGCTGCACGCTGCCGGCGCCCACCTGGCACCGCAGCCCAGGGGCGGGGCCGACGGCCGGGGCCGGTCGCCGTCTGCTCGCGAGGTTGCAGTCCCTGGTCAGGTCGGTACCCGACGACCACGCGGCTCCGGCGCTCACGGTGCTCGCCAACTGTGCCTGGTGGCAGGGCGACGGCGCGTTGGCCCGGACCTGCGTGGACCGGGCGCTCCGGGCGCGCCCCGACTACCGGCTGGCGCAGCTGCTCGAGCGCATGCTCGACCTCGGCGTGCGTCCAGGCAGCCACGGCGCGCAGCGCGCAGCCGAGCTGCGGTCGGGCTGACCCAAGTCCTCGCCTGCAGCTCGGCCGGGGACGACGCGTCCATCGTGCGGACGCCGCGGACACGCCGACCGCCTCCTCGTATGATGGTCGCCAGGTCATGAGTCCCAGCACCAAGCCCCGGCTTGCTGGGCGGCAACCCTCCTCGCGGTGGGGTGCCCCGGGTGAAGACCCGGCCGACCCTGACCTGGGCGGCAAGCGCGAGCGCCACAGGAGCAGTTTCGATGACCACGACCTCCCCACCACGAGCGACGTCAGGTGCCTGGCGCGACGGTGACCCGGTAGGTCGACGCCAGTTCGTCGACCTCGGCGCGGTCGAGCTCGAGCGCGGTGGCGTCCTTCCCGGGGTGCGGGTGGCCTACGAGACCTGGGGTGAGCTCAATGCCGCCGGTGACAACGCCATCCTCGTCGAGCACGCCCTCACCGGTGACAGCCACGTCGAGGGCCCGACCGGTCCTGGTCACCCGACGCCGGGCTGGTGGGACGGGCTGATCGGCCCCGGTCGGCCTCTCGACACCGAGCGCTTCTTCGTCGTTGCCGCCAACGTCCTGGGCGGCTGCCAGGGGAGCACCGGCCCGTCCTCGCCGGCCATCGACGGTGCCCCGTGGGGGAGCCGCTTCCCCTTCGTCACCGTGCGTGACCAGGTGCAGACCGAGGCGCTGCTCGCCGACGCCCTCGGCATCGACCGCTGGCGCGCCATCCTGGGTGGCTCGATGGGCGGGATGCGGGTCCTCGAGTGGGCCGTGACGCACCCCGAACGGGTCGCGACGGCCATCGTGCTGGCCAGCACGGCATACGCGACGGCGGAGCAGATCGGCTGGTGCCAGGCGCAGCTGTTGGCGATCCGCGCGGACAGCGACTTCCACGGCGGCGACTACTACGAGCGCGGCCCCGGTCCCGAGACCGGGCTCGGGATCGCGCGGCGGATCGCGCACGTCACCTACCGCAGCGAGCTCGAGCTGCACGAGCGCTTCGGTCGCGAGCCGCAGGAGGCGGAGGACCCGTTGGGTGGTCACGGTCGCTATGCCGTCGAGTCCTACCTCGACCATCACGCCGGCAAGCTGGCCGGACGATTCGATGCCAACTCCTACGTCGTGCTCACCGAGGCGATGAACTCCCACGACGTCGGACGAGGCCGTGGGGGAGTCGCCGAGGCGCTCGCCAGGATCACCGCTCAGGTGGCGGTGGTCGCCGTCGACTCGGACCGGCTCTACCCGCCCCGGCTGTCCCGCGAGGTCGCCGACGCCGTCCCGGCGGCCCAGCTGCACACCGTGCACTCCGACTACGGCCACGACGGGTTCCTCATCGAGATCGAGCAGGTCGGGCAGATCGTGGCCCGGGTTCTCGCAGGCCCTGCCTGACCGGGGGATTTCCGGTACGGTCGGGCCCAGCGGCTGCCGTCGCCTGGTGTGCCCCGGGTCCACCCGGTCACACCGCTACTCGGTCAACTGAACGTAGGAGGTCCCTGTGGCCATCGTTGTGGGATATGTGCCGACGAAGGAAGGGCGGGCGGCTCTGCGCCGGGCCGCGGACGAGGCGCTGCTACGCAAGTCCAAGCTGATCGTCATCAACTCCCAGCGCGGTGGCCGAGACTTCGACGGTGAGGAGGCGAACCGTTTCGATGCCGACCTCTCCCGCATCCAGGGCGAGCTCGACGAAGAGGGGCTGGAGCACGAGGTGCGTCAGCTCGTCCGCGGCAACGAGCCGGCCGAGGACCTGATCGCGGTGGCCGAGGAGGAGCACGCGGAGTTCATCGTCATCGGCCTTCGTCGTCGCACCCCCGTCGGCAAGCTCATCCTGGGCTCGAACGCCCAGCGCATCCTGCTCGACGCGTCGTGCCCCGTCCTGGCCGTCAAGGCCGACGCCTGAGGCGACCGGTCTGCACCGGTCCGGCACGGCTTTCGATGGCTGTCCAGCGAGACATCACGCTGTGTCCGGAGTGTGCCGATGCATGATCTGCGGGCAACTCGTTTTACAATGTCATCAACGAGATCTCGTGAGGGTCCAGCCCAGCCGATCTCGGCAATACTTCCACTCCCGCTGTTGTTGTCACAGACATCCTCAAGCATGGCTGTGATGACGTGCGCCGTGCCGCGAGTCCGCGACGAAAGGTAGTCCGTGTCGCCTGTGTCCAAGAAGGCTGCGAGCCCCGCACCGTCTCTTCCCCCCGAGTTCTCCCACCCCGCACTGCAGAAGCTGCTCAAGCAGGGCCGCACCAACGGCTCGGTCGACAGTGGTCAGTTGCGTGATGCCCTGGAGGGGGCCGAGATCGCACCCAAGCGGATGAAGGCTGTGCTGCGTTCCCTGGACGAGCAGGGCATCCACGTGACCCTCGACTCGGCCACCGCCTCACGCGCGGTGGCTGCGACGAGCACCCGCAAGAAGACGACGACCGCGCCGGCCAAGAAGGCGGCCGCCAAGACGGCTGTCAAGACTGCTGCACCTGCGGCCAAGTCGACGGCCAAGGCTGCGACCGCCAAGACTGCGACCGCCAAGACTGCGACCGCCAAGACGGCGCCGGCGAAGGCGACCACGACGAAGAAGGCCGCCGCCGCAGCCGCGGGTGAGGCAGCCCCGGCCACGAAGAAGGCCGCGACCACGAAGTCGGCAGCCAAGACCGAGGCCGCGGACGCCACTGCCACGGCCGCTGACGCGGCCGTCAACGGTGACGACGAGGCGGTGCCGGCAGAGCCCACCGACGTGGTCGAGTCCGAGCTCGAGGACGTCGTCGTCGAGGACGACACCGAGGACGAGAAGAAGGACGACGAGGACGAGGGTTCCGGCTTCGTCCTGCGCGATGACGACGAGGACGACGCTCCCGTCCAGCAGGTCGTCACCGCCGGTGCCACCGCCGACCCGGTCAAGGACTACCTCAAGCAGATCGGCAAGGTCGCCCTGCTCAACGCCGAGCAGGAGGTCGAGCTCGCCAAGCGCATCGAGGCCGGACTGTTCGCCGAGGAGCGGCTCAACTCGGGCGACAAGATCGAGATGAAGCTCAAGCGTGAGCTGTGGTGGATCGCCCAGGACGGCAAGAAGGCCAAGAACCACCTGCTCGAGGCCAACCTGCGCCTCGTGGTGTCGCTCGCCAAGCGTTATACCGGTCGCGGCATGCTCTTCCTGGACCTGATCCAGGAAGGCAACCTCGGCCTGATCCGTGCGGTGGAGAAGTTCGACTACACCAAGGGCTACAAGTTCTCGACCTACGCGACGTGGTGGATCCGCCAGGCGATCACCCGCGCCATGGCTGACCAGGCCCGCACCATCCGCATCCCGGTCCACATGGTCGAGGTCATCAACAAGCTGGCCCGCGTGCAGCGCCAGATGCTCCAGGACCTCGGGCGCGAGCCCACCCCGGAGGAGCTCGCCAAGGAGCTCGACATGACCCCGGAGAAGGTCGTCGAGGTCCAGAAGTACGGTCGCGAGCCCATCTCCCTGCACACCCCTCTCGGTGAGGACGGTGACAGCGAGTTCGGTGACCTCATCGAGGACTCCGAGGCCGTCGTCCCGGCCGACGCGGTCAGCTTCACGCTGCTGCAGGAGCAGCTCCACTCGGTGCTCGACACCCTGTCCGAGCGGGAGGCCGGTGTGGTCTCGATGCGCTTCGGGCTCACCGACGGCCAGCCGAAGACGCTCGACGAGATCGGCAAGGTCTATGGCGTGACCCGCGAGCGGATCCGTCAGATCGAGTCCAAGACGATGAGCAAGCTGCGCCACCCGAGCCGGTCGCAGGTCCTGCGCGACTACCTGGACTGACGACGCCGGCGCGAAGGCAACGCAGCGAAGCGAGGCCCGGAGCGCCAGAGGAGTCAGTCCGACGGTCCTGGACTGACGCGCGGTCCGGCGCTGGCCGGCATACCTCTCCACCCGAACGCCCCCCGAGACCCGGGGGGCGTTCGTCGTTCCGGCCTGTCGTCGGGGCTTGCGCTGACGCCGCTACTCAGTGTTACTATCTACCGGTAGTCATTGACACTGAGTAGCGACGGGAGGTTCCATGGGCAAGCAGGAGACCGAGATGCTCAAGGGGACGCTGGAGGGGATCGTCCTGGCCATCCTTCTCGCTCGGCGGGCGTACGGCTACGAGATCACCGCCTGGCTGCGCGACCAGGGCTTCTCCGACATCGCCGAGGGCACCGTCTACGCGCTGCTGGTCAGGATCGAGCAGCGCGGCCTGGTCGACGTGGAGAAGGTCCCATCCGAGAAGGGGCCGCCGCGCAAGGTGTACTCGCTCAACGCACAGGGACGCGAGCACCTCGAAGAGTTCTGGAGGACCTGGAGCTTCCTCACCGAACGCCTCAACCAGCTCCGCAGCGAGAACACCGACAGCCCGGACGAAGGAGAGAAGTAGGCATGGCCGCCAAGTGGATCGAGACCGTCACCGGCTCGCTGGAGCAGAAGAAGCAGTACCGGCAGTACAAGGCCCGCATCGACGCGTTGCCGGACCCGTACGGCTCCGCGGCCAAGGCCGTGCAGCGGTACCTCATGTACTACGGGGGCATCACGGACGGAACCATCCTCGTCACGATGCTCGGCGACCTCGCCGACCTCTGGGACCGCGCCGCCGCGGACGGAACGCCCGTCCGCGACATCGTGGGCGAGGACCCGGTCGAGTTCGCCGAAGCCTTCGCGCAGGCCTACACCGGCACGCGGTGGATCGACAAGGAACGTGCCCGCCTCACCAAGGCGATCGACGACGCCCAGCAAGGTGGCGCCCGGGAAGCGGATGCCCAGGAAGGTGAGGACCGATGACGACCGACGCTGCCATCCAGGTGCGGGGCCTCGAGAAGTCGTACCAGGACCTGGCGGTGCTCCGAGGTGTCGACTTCGAGGTCGAGACAGGAACCATCTTCGCCCTGCTCGGGGCGAACGGGGCGGGCAAGACCACGGTCGTGCGCATCCTCGCCACGCTGCTCAAGGCCGACGCGGGGACCGCTGTCGTCGACGGCGAGGACGTGGGCACCCACCCGGCCCAGGTGCGTGAGTCCATCAGCCTGACCGGACAGTTCGCCGCTGTCGACGAGATCCTCACCGGACGGGAGAACCTCGTCCTCGTCGCACGGCTGCGGCACCTCAAGGATCCCGGCGTGGTCGCAGACAGGCTGCTCGAACGGTTCGCACTGGCCGACGCGGCGGGTCGGAGGGTGTCGACGTACTCGGGTGGCATGCGCCGCCGCCTCGACCTCGCCATGAGCCTCATCGGGAATCCGCCGGTCGTCTTCCTGGACGAGCCGACGACCGGGCTCGACCCCCAGGCTCGCATCGAGGTCTGGCAGGCCGTCAAGGAGCTCGCCGCGCACGGCACGACGGTGCTGCTCACGACGCAGTACCTCGACGAGGCCGAACAGCTCGCCGACCGGATCGCGATCCTGCACGAGGGCCGGATCATCGTCAACGGCACCCTCGCCGAGCTCAAGCGGCTGCTGCCGCCGGCCACGGTCGAGTACGTCGAGAAGCAACCCACCCTCGAGGACGTCTTCTTCGCCCTCGTCGGCACGAACCACTGAGGAGCACCGATGACCACGCACTTCTTCGGCGACACGACCGTCCTGCTGGGCCGGTCCCTGCGCCACATCACGCGCAGCCTGGACACCATCATCACCACGACGGTGATGCCGATCGCCTTCATGCTGCTGTTCGTCTACGTGTTCGGGGGTGCGATCGCGTCAGGGTCTGACTCGTACGTCAACTACCTGCTGCCTGGCATCCTGCTCATCACCATCGCCTCGGGGATCGCCTACACCGCGTTCCGGCTCTTCCTCGACATGTCCGGCGGCATCTTCGAACGGTTCCAGTCCATGCCCATCGCGCGGTCGTCCGTGTTGTGGGCGCACGTGCTGACCTCGCTGGTCGCCAACCTGGTCTCGGTGGTGGTGGTCGTGCTCGTCGCACTCCTGATGGGCTTCCGCTCGGGGGCGGGCGTGCTCGCGTGGCTGGGGGTCGCCGGGATCCTGGTGCTCTTCACCCTGGCGCTGACCTGGATCGCCGTGATCCCCGGCCTCTCCGCGACCTCCGCGGACGGGGCGAGTGCGTTCTCCTACCCGCTCATCTTCCTGCCGTTCATCAGCTCGGCGTTCGTGCCCACCGACACCATGCCCGGCCCGGTGCGCGCCTTCGCCGAGCACCAGCCGGTGACCTCCATCGTCAACGCCATCCGGGACCTGTTCGCGCAGCAGCAGGTGGGCACCGACCTGTGGGTCGCCCTCGCCTGGTGCGTCGCCATCCTCGTGGTCGCCTACACGTTCGCCATGCTCACCTACCGCCGCAAGATCGCCTGATGAGTCCCGACGGTGTCGGTCCTCGGGTTCCTCCAGCCCGGACGTTCGCCTAGCCCCGGCGTTCGGCGCGCCAGTCCTGGATGCGATCCACGGGTCGGCGAAGGAGGCGCCCTACGGCGGCACGGCGCTCGCGCCACTCGATCAGGCCGTCGGTGGGCCACCAGGCGGCGCGGATCCGGTCCTTGCGTCGGCGCACACCGGAGACTGCCTTGACCACGGTGTGGGTGTCGGCACGGATGTCGGAGATGGTCGCCCCGGGAGGGGCGTAGCGCGAGCGTTCCACGCCGCTGACCACCCGGTTGAGAGCCTCCGTCTGCTCCCCTTCGAGGTAGGCCTCGCGCTGGTAGAAGCGGCCGGCCTGACGCGGGGTGCTGCCCCGTGGAGGGATCACGCCAAGGTCGCCGATCCGTTCGATCATGGCCTGCCACTCGATCTCGACGCGGGTCGACTCGTCGGGCGCGTGCCGCAGCCGGCGGCGCAGCCGACCACGAGCGGCGAGTGGCACGGCCAGCGACCCGAGGACCCCGCCGAGCAGTCCGAGCACGATCCACAGCGCGGTGGTCCGGGTGCGCGATCCGAACCAGCCGCCGAAGTCGGAACCGCTGCCGTTGGTGTTGGCCGGGTCCGTCGCACCCGGGTCGTTGCGGTCGCCGGGGCGGGTGGGGCTCCCCGTGGCACCCCCCGTGGCGGTGTTGGTGGCGGGGTCGCCGCTGCCGGGGGTTGTAGGGGCGAGCGAGTACGACGGGGCGACCGTGTTCTGCGTGCCCGAGGGGGTCGGTTCGAACCGCAGCCAGCCGATGCGGTCGAAGAAGAGCTCGGGCCAGGCGTGCGCGTCGGACGAGCGCACCGTGTAGGTGCCACGGTCGGCGGTGCCCGGCAGGAACCCGATCGCCATGCGGGCCGGGATCCCGGCTTCGCGGGCCATCATGACCATGGCCGTGGCGAACTGAACGCAGTAGCCGATCTTCGACCTCAGGAAGAGGGTGATGGCATCGGGCCGCACCTGCTGGCCGGACGCGTCCGTGACCGTGGTCGGCAGCTTGAGGGAGTAGGTGAAGCCCCCGTCCGCACGGAGGTACTTCTGGATCGCGCGGGCGGCCTCGATGCGTGAGGCGTTCTGCGGCACGATGTCGCTGACCAGCTGGCTGACGATCTCCTGCGAGGCCGGGTCGACCTGCAGGTCGTCCCGCACGAAGCTGCCGCTGCCCCCTTGCCGGCTCTGGGCCAGCGACTCCTGTGTCGGGTTCAGTGCGAGGTAGGAGAAGCTGTAGGACCGCACGGCCCGGGTGACGGTGGCGACCGACGTGTTGCGGTCCAGGCCCCAGGTCGTGCGGCCGAGGTCGGCGGACACCAGCGGCGTCGGCGCGGCGATCTGGGGGGCCTCGATCCGGGAGTCCTCGACGGACACGCGGTAGGTCTCCCGGGGGACCTCGGGGGCCAGGTCGGGTGGCGGATCGAGAGTCGTGCGACGGCCGTAGTCGACGTCGTCGGGGTCAGGTCGCCAGTTGTCGGCGATGTAGGTGTCGAGCACCCCGACGCGCAGCGGCGTCAGGATCGCGGCGTTGGTGGTGTAGCTCAGGACCGGTGCCTTGGACGGGCTGCTGAGGCTCTTGGTGAGGTCGAGGGTCGACTTGAGGCCGATCTGACCGTCGCTGAAACCGGTGGCCCCGCTGGACCGGCCCAGGCCGTCGATGAGGTAGCGCGTCGGGAAGTGGGGGATGACCACGGGAACGACGATGGCTGCCGCCAGCCCCGCGACGGCCAGGGTCCGGCCCACCGCGGCATACCCGTAGGCACCGTCGCGGTCGTCGGCGTTGCGCCTGCCAGTGGTGCTCATCGGCACCGTGGTGCTCCACCGTCGGAGCGAGGCGATGCCCTGGCGTCCGAGCATGAGCAGCCACAGCCCACCCGCGGCGACGAAGAACATCGGGTGCAGCGAGTCGCCGGAGTTGGAGGCGGAGATCAGGTAGGCGGTGAGCAGCGGAAGACCGGCCAGTGCGGGGGAGCGACGCATCACGGCCAGATGGTCGACGACGATGGCCACGACGCCGATCGCGAGGCCGATCGCCAAGGTGATTCCACGGTTGGTGGGGGCGGGCGCGGCATAGTTCTGGATCGTCTCGCGCGCGTCGACGAGGAGGTTGTTGAAGGCCAGCACCATGTCAGGGGTGGGCAGCCCGTGCCAGAGGTGGCCGCGGCCGAAGACCCAGGCCGCGGCGAGGACGACCCCGGCGAGCTGGGCGGCGGCGATGGCGACCCAGGAGCGGGTGAGCAGCCGGAAGACGATCCCGATGACGACCACAGCGAAGACCATGGCCAGCATCGGACGGATCCACGTGTTGGGTGTGAACAACGTGGTGAGGGGCCAGGCGACCACGGCGGAGGCGGCTCCGGCGATCAGGGAGTCCGCAATGCGACCGCGGCTCATGCCACACCCACCCGGCTCGTCGTGCCGGACAGGACGCCCCACACGGAGGGGAGGTCGTCGCCGGCGCGCACGACAGCCACGGCCCACCCCGCGCCGCGCAACACTGGCACGCAGGTGAGCTCGTCGGCGGTCCCCGCCCGGCTGCGCCGGGTCGTGGTGAACCCGTCAGGGTCCAGCACGATGGCCAGGGCCGTACCACCGGGCTGGCGCAGGGAGGCAACTCGGCGGGCCAGCTCCTCGTCGAGGTCGGTCACCACGGCGATGATGAGTCCGCCGGGCGCCGTCACCGGGTGGGCGGCCTGCAACACGTCGCCGAACTGGTCGTCCGACCCGGTCTCGGCCATGGCCAGCACGTCCAGGAGCGGGTCGACCTCCATCGCGGTGGCGGCTCGGCTGTCATCGGCGGTCTCGTCGCTGATGAGGTGCACGGCATACCCCTGGTCGAGGAGGTGGGCGGCCACGGAGGCGCACGCGGTCACGGCCCACTCGAACGAGCCCGAGGTGCCCGACCCGTGGTGGCCACGGGCGCGGGAATCGAGCACGATCGCTGCACGCCGGCGCGCTGGGCGGTCCTCCTGACGGACCATCAGCTCGCCCGTCTTGGCCGTCGCCGGCCAGTGGATGCGGCGCAGGTCGTCGCCATCTCGGTAGGAACGGATGGAGACGTCGTCCTCGCCGTGGAGGGCGACCATGTGCGGGATCGCGCCCTCGGCGCCCACTCCGCTGCCCGGGGGCTGGCCGCCTCCGAGCGGGACGATCTTGGGCAGGACGAGGATGTCGCTGGATCCGGAGATCGCGGCAACCCGGGTGCTCAGGCCGAAGGGATCGCGCAGGCGGACGCCAAGAGGTCCGAGGCGGTGGCGGCCCCGGACGTGCGATCGCACCGAGTAGTGCACCTCCTGGCGGTCGCCACGGCGCAGCCTCGGCACGACGAACCGCGGCCGGTCACCGAGGGCGTAGTCCAGCTGCTCCTCGGCCATCAGCAGGGGACTGGGGGCGCCCCCGGCGTTCTCGATGCCGAGCGTGACCAGGGACTGCTCGTCGACCTGGATCCGACCCGGCACGGCGGTGCGCTCCAGGGCGAACCGCAGGTCGTGGCGACGCATGAGCAGCCCACTCAGGAGAGGCAAGGCCACGAGCAGCACACCGATGCGGGTGAGGTCGGTGAAACCGAGCCCAGTGCCGCAGAGCACCAATGTGACTCCCGCGGCGACGAACGCTCGCCCCCGGGTGGTGAGCAGGTCGCGAACCCGACGCACGGCGCGCCTCAGCGACCGGCAGCGGGGACGGGCACTCGGCGCATGAGGTCCTGCAACACCTCACCGGTGCTGCGCCGGGCCAGCTGCGTCTCGCCGGTGGGGATGATGCGGTGGGCGAGGACCGGCAGCACGATGGCCTGCACGTCGTCGGGCAGCACGTGGTCGCGGCCCTCCAGTGCCGCGTGGGCGCGGGCAGCACGCAGCATGTGCAGGCTGGCCCGCGGGGAGGCGCCCAGCCGCAGCGCCGAGCTGGACCGGGTGGCCGCTGACAGGTCGACGACGTACTGCTTGATGGCGTCGCTGGTGAAGACCGAGCGGACCGCCCGGACCATGGCCGAGACGGTGGCGGCGTCGGTGACCGGGCTGAGCGTCTCCAGCGGAGACACCTGTCCGTGGCTGTCGAGCATCGCCACCTCGGCGCGCGCCGAGGGGTAGCCGAGGGAGATGCGCGCCATGAAGCGGTCGCGCTGGGCCTCGGGCAGCGGATAGGTCCCCTCCATCTCGATGGGGTTCTGGGTGGCCATCACGATGAACGGCTTGGGCAGGTCATAGGTCTGGCCGTCGACCGTGACCTGCCCCTCTTCCATCGACTCCAGCAGGGCCGACTGCGTCTTGGGCGAGGCGCGGTTGATCTCGTCGCCCACGACGACGTTCGCGAAGATCGCGCCCGGACGGAACTCGAAGTCGCGCACGTCCTGGTTGAACACACTCACGCCGGTGATGTCGCTCGGCAGCAGGTCGGGGGTGAACTGCACCCGTCGGACCGAGCAGTCGATCGACCGCGCCAGCGTCTTGGCGAGCATCGTCTTGCCGACGCCGGGGACGTCCTCGAGGAGCAGGTGTCCCTCGGCGAGCAGGACGGTGATGGCGGTGTGCACGACGTCCGGCTTGCCCTCGATCACCGTGTTGATGGCGCGGGCGAGCCGTCCGGCGACCTCGGTGACCTGCCCCAGTGATGCGGGGGACCCCGCGGGGAGCGACAGCAACGTGTCGGGCTTGGTCGTGCCCACGGGTGTTGGCCTTGCCTGGTCCTCGTGCCTGCCTTGCACCGGCTGTCCTTCCGTCGTCCCCATGGCCGCCACGTTGCGCCCCTCCGGGTGGTCGATCGATCTTCCCCCACATCGCACCACCAAAGAAGGGGGTATGCCGTCTCGTGACCTCTCGTGGCGGCTGCAGGGGGTCGTTCGTCGCCGCGCAGCCGCCGGATCGATGGTCCGAGCTCACGCTGCCCGTTGGTCCGGGTGGTCGAGGGGTGCACGTGCGTGCCCGGGAGGGCCGATCCGCCGACGTGCTGTCAGATCCGCACCACTTTCCACCACCGATCTGACCTGCAGAAATATCGCGATTGCCTCGCAAATTGTGGTGAAAGTGCGGTAGTGGTGGCCGATCGTGGAGTAAAGTGGGGGAAACCAGAGGGCCGTGGGGTCCTTGGACAGGTCGGCAGGGGAGGTGGGCGCGATGTTTCTCGGAACGCACAGCCCCCGACTCGACGACAAGGGCCGCCTCTTCCTCCCCGCGAAGTTCCGCGAGCGGATGTCCGACGGCCTGGTGGTGACCCGGGGCCAGGAGCGGTGCCTCTACGTCTTCCCGATGGACGAGTTCCTCAAGGTCACCCAGCAGATGCAGGCCGCGCCGACCACCAGCAAGGCCGTCCGTGACTTCACCCGTGTCTTCCTGTCGGGAGCCTCGGACGAGGTGCCCGACAAGCAGGGTCGCGTCACGATCCCCGCCAACCTGCGGGCCTACGCCGGCCTGACCCGCGAGTGCACCGTCATCGGTGCGGGTTCTCGGGTCGAGGTCTGGGACACCGACAGCTGGAACACCTACCTCGAGAGCACCGAGCAGGGCTTCTCCGACCAGTCCGAGGAGGTCATCCCCGGACTCCTCTGACCCCCCGAGCTCGCTGACCGCCGGCCCCTGCAGCCAGGTCTCCAGCCGCTTCGCATCCCGGGACGACTTCCCCCGCCCCGGGCCGCATCCCTTGAAGCGGATGGGGACCTGACCGCAGGGCCTCCGCACCACCACAGCAACCACGACCAGCACCAGCACCAGCACCAGCACCAGCACCGCAGCACCCAGCACGATCCCACCGCACCACCAGCACCGTCCCGCAGGAGATGTCGATGAACGCACGAGGAATGGCCGCCGACCGGCACATTCCGGTGCTCCGCGACCGCATCGTCGAGCTGCTCGCCCCGGCCCTCACGGAGCCCGGAGCGGTGTACCTCGACGGCACCCTCGGGATGGGCGGCCACGCCGAGGCGATCCTCGAGCGCTGTCCGGACGCGCACGTCGTGGGCATCGACCGCGACCAGGAGGCGCTCGCGCTGGCCGCCGACCGCCTTGCTCCGTATGCCGCGCAGGTCACCTTCGTGCACGCCGTCTACGACGAGGTGCCGCGGGCCCTCGCCGAGGCCGGGGTCGACCACGTGGACGCCTCCCTGTACGACCTGGGCGTCTCCTCGCTCCAGCTCGACGAGACCGACCGCGGCTTCTCCTACAGCCAGGACGCCCCGCTGGACATGCGCATGGACCAGTCCACCGGCCTGACCGCCGCCGAGGTGCTCAACACCTACGACGCGGCGGCGCTCGAGACGGTGCTGCGCGAGTTCGGTGAGGAGCGGTTCGCCCGCAAGATCGTCGGCGCCATCGTCCGCGAACGTGAGCAGGCGCCGTTCACCACCTCGGGTCGTCTCGTCGAGCTGCTCAAGAAGGTCGTCCCGGCGGCCTCCCAGAAGAGCGGCGGCCACCCGGGCAAGCGCACCTTCCAGGCCCTGCGCATCGAGGTCAACGCCGAGCTCTCGGTGTGGGCCGACGCGCTGCCGCGGGCGATCGACGCCCTGGCCGTCGGTGGCCGCATCGCCGTCCTGTCCTACCACTCGCTCGAGGACCGGATCACCAAGCGCGAGCTCGCGGCCGGCGCCAAGGGGAGCAGCCCCCAAGGCCTGCCGGTGGAGCTGCCCGAGCACGCGGCATACCTGCGCCTGCTCACCCGCGGTGCCGAGGAGGCCAGCCCCGCTGAGCAGGCCGCCAACCCCCGATCCGCCTCGGTGCGCCTGCGCGCCGCCGAGCGCACCCGACCCACTGTCGCCACCACGAAGGGAAACAACCGATGAGCCAGCAGACTGCGACCGCGAGGGTCGCATCTCGGGCACCCGCCAGGAGGGTCGCACCCCCGCAGCCCCTGAGGGTGGTTCCCGCGGCCGTCGGGCACCCGGGCAACGGCTTCTTTGCCGCGCTGTGCATGACCCTGCTCTGCGCGGGGCTGTTCGGCCTGCTCATGCTCAACACCGCCATGGCGGAGGGGTCGTTCACCCTGCACAACCTCCAGTCGACCTCGGGTGAGCTCGCCGACACCCAGGACGCCCTGACGCAGGCCATCGACGCCCAGCGCAGCCCGGCCAACCTCGCCGCCCGGGCCACCCGGCTCGGCATGGTCCCGGCCGACTCCGCCGCGTTCCTCCGCCTCTCGGACGGCAAGGTCCTCGGCGTGGCGAAGCCGGCGGCGAAGGACGGCGGCTTTACCGTGGTGACAGCTCCACAGGCGCCGTCGGCGAAGTCCGGTCCGGCCAGGAGCAGCAGTCCGGCGACGACCGTCACGAAGAAGGGGGATGTGACGACGACGACCGTGGTGGTCACCAAGCCTGACGGCTCGGTCGTGACCACCGTGACCAGCGTCAACGCCAAGACCACCACCACGACGAGCACGACGACGACCAAGGCCCCGCCGAAGAAGCCGGCCACCACGACCACCCCCGGCCGCTGACACCACCACTCGACCAGCACCACGACTCGACCAGCACCACGACTCGACCAGCACCACCAGCCGACCCCAGGACAGGACGAGAGGTACCCAGTGACGCAGACCCGAGGCAGCCGCCCCGGAGCCCCGCGCCCCACTGCGTCCGCGCGTCCTCGCAGTCCCCGCACCGGCGCGCCGAACCCCAAGGCAGGACAGCCGCGCACAGAGACCGCGCGAAGTCAGCCAGGACCCCGCAGGGCCGCCAAGCCGGCAGCGCCCGCGCGCCCCGCCAGGGCGGCGAAGCCGAGCTCTCGCCCGGCGCAGCGCCCTCCGGCACCGCCGCGCCCGCCAGCCCGTCGCCGGGTCAGCCTCGGTGCCTCCAGCCCGCGCCGGCGGATGCGGACCATGACGATCGCGGTGCTCTTCATCTTCAGCATCTTCGGCGCGCAGCTGTTGCGGTTGCAGGGCTTTGACGCCTCGGCGGTGTCCAAGAACGCACAGTCCAAGCGGACGACGACCATTGCCCTGCCGGCCATGCGCGGCTCGATCACCGACCGCAACGGCATGATCCTCGCCTCGAGCATCGAGCGCCGCACGGTGACCGTCGACCAGACCGCGGTGCCGCAGTACGTCAAGACGGTGGGCGGCGTGCGCAGCAAGGTGGGCGTGGCCGGTGCCGCCCAGGACCTCTCGCCGCTGCTGGGCATCCCCGTCGAGACCCTGACGGGAGAGCTCACCGGCAGCGCCAAGTACCGGGTGCTGCAGAAGAACGTCACCCCGCTCAACTGGCGCAAGATCTCCGACCTGGGGATCAACGGCATCTACTCCGAGGCCACCTCCGACCGTGTCTATCCCACCGCCACGGCCGCCTCGGCCCTGGTCGGCTTCGTCCAGTCCGACGGCACGGCCGGTGCCGGCCTCGAGGTCCTCATGGACAAGACCCTCAGGGGCAAGTCGGGCAAGACCATCTTCGAGCAGTCCCAGGGCGGTCGGCCGATCCCCAACGCGCGGCAGGAGACGATCAACCCGGTGCCGGGCCGAGGGGTCCAGCTCACCATCGACTCCGACCTGCAGTGGTTCGCCCAGAACGCCGTCGCCCAGAAGGTCATCGAGACCCAGGCACTGTCGGGCACGGTCGTCGTGGAGAACGTCAAGACGGGGGAGCTGCTGGCCGTCGCGTCCTATCCGACCTTCGACCCCAACCAGCCCGGCCAGTCGAGCGAGAACTGGACCAACAAGGCGTTCAACGACGTCTACGAGCCCCTTTCCAGCACAGTGGGATCCGAAGCTTGGAATTCACGTGACTTGAAGTCGCGGC
>JADMIO010814519.1_pt1 | contig 47846 bp, 50 predicted proteins | sample 8958161 | NCBI WGS metagenome assembly JADMIO01 (sample SAMN16585339, study PRJNA669376) | soil metagenome | isolation source: Crop rotation soil | place: USA: Cullars Rotation, Alabama | collected 2011
CCGCGACTTCAAGTCACGTGAATTCCAAGCTTCGGATCCCACTGTGCTGGAAAGTGGACAAGGTCAACGCGCTGCCGCGGCCGCCGGCTCTGGTCCTGCACACCGGCGACGTCACCCACCTTTCAAAAGCCAGTGAGTTCGATATGGCGAACCAGCTTCTGTCCCAGATGCGGGGCGAGCTGCACGTCGTGCCCGGGGAGCATGACGTCACCGATGGCCCGGGCACAGAGTTCTTTGCGCGCTTCGGCAAGCCATCGGGCAATCGCGGCTATTACAGTTTTGACTATCAAGGCGTGCACTTTGTCGCCCTGGTCAATGTGATGAATTTCAAGCCTAACGGTTTGGGCGCGCTGGGCGACGACCAGCTCGCCTGGCTCAAGGACGATCTGGCCGGCCGCTCTGCCAGCCAGCCCATCGTCGTCTTCGCGCATATGCCGCTCTGGACCATCTATCAGCCCTGGGGTTGGGGCACGGCGGAAGGCGAAGAGGTCGCCCAGATGTTGCGCCGCTTCGGCTCGGTCACGGTGCTGAACGGACATATCCATCAGATCGTGCAGAAGGTGGAAGGCAACATCCAGTTTCACACCGCCCGCTCCACCGCCTTTCCACAGCCGCTGGCTGGCAATGGGCCTGGACCGGGACCGATGGTGGTGCCGCCCACCGAACTGCCGGGAATGCTCGGCGTCACCATGGTCGCGCGGGCAATGCCGCTGGCGCTGATCGACAGCACCTTGGCCTAGGAGAAGAAAATGAAGCTGTTTGTTACCGCCTTCGCACTCTTGCTTGGAACGCAAGCCGCGAATGCCGAGGATGTTTCGATCCTGATCAAGAATTTCGATTTCGGGCCGATGAACATGACTGTCGCCCGCGGCACCACGGTGGTGTGGAAGAATTTGGATGGGGAGCCACACACGGTGGCGAGCGCCGATGGCCTTTTCCGGTCGCAGGCGCTGGATCAGAACGACAGTTACCGCTTTACCTTCGATAAGTCCGGGACCTTCCGATACATCTGCTCGATCCACCCCAACATGCGGGCGACGATTACGGTCAAGTAGACACATAAGTGCAAAGCTCCGGCGGTTTCCCGCCGGAGCTTTTTGCCCAAGACTTACCGTGATCTCAGGCCGCCCGCACCGCAAGCTCCGCGGGCAGATGCAGTTCCACGGTGGTGCCTTTTTCCGGTTCACTCTCGATCGTGATTCGACCGCCATGCAGTTCGGTCAGTGCCTTGGCCAGCGGCAAACCCAAGCCCGTGCCTTCGAAACGCCGGTTGAGATTGCTGTCCACCTGCCGGAAGGGTTTGAGCGCGAGTTGCACGCCTTCGGCGGTCATGCCGATGCCGGTGTCGGTGACGCTGATGACGCATTCCAGCCGCTCCAGTCTGGCGTGGACCTCGACATGCCCGTCCCTGGGCGTGAACTTGACCGCATTAGACAGGATGTTGAGCAGCGCCTGCTGGAATCGGGTCGGATCCAGTTCGAAAAGCGGCATGCGTTCCTGGATAGCGATGGAGAGCGCAACGCCGCCGGCCTCGGCCATGGGCATGACGAGGCGCCGGCAGGCTTCCGCGGTTTCGGCCAGAGAGACAGGGCGCGGATAGATCTGCATCGCGCCGGCGTCGATTTTCGACAGGTCGAGAATGTCGTTCAGGATGTTCTTCAGATGCACGCCGGAACTGCGGATGTCACCGGCATACTCGGCATACTTGTCGTTCAGGGGGCCATATACGCCTCCCAGCATCATCTCCGAAAAGCCGATGATGGCGTTCAAAGGCGTACGCAATTCATGGCTCATATTGGCCAGGAAGGCGGACTTGGCGCGATCGGCATCCTTGGCCTCGTCTCGCGCCGTCGCCAGCTCCACCGTCTGGGCCTGTAGCCGATCCTGGGCGCGCTGGCGTTCGATAGCGCGGCCAAGCTGGGTACCGGCCTGGACCATCAATTCCACCAGCACGGGATCGGGTGCTCTGGTCTCCGTGCCATAGAATTCCACGACCGCCACCACTTCATCGCCGGACAAGACTGGGAACGAGACGCCGCATTTCAATCCACAGCGGCGCGCGAACTGAAAACGGGGGAAACTACCGCGGTCGCCCAGATCTCCCATCCAGGCCGGTTTGCCGGTGGCCAGCGCCTGTCCCGGCAGCCCCGCGCCCGCGGTGAATTCCGTGTTGGCGGTGACAGTGCGGAAAATCGTCGTGCGGCCAGGTTCGGCGATGTGCCAGGCATCGGCCGAACGCAGCACGCCATTCTCGGCCATGAAGGCGTGGCCCAGGCTCCAGCCGGCGAATTGGCAGAAACGGTCAACGGCGAACTGCAGCACGGCCTGAACCGAATGCATCTGGTTGGCGGCGGCCGTGATGTGCTCCAGCAATTCCAGCTGCTTCTGCCGGTCGTAAAGATCGCGCAGGCCCTTTTCGGCAATGGCCTCGGCTTCCAGCCGGGTGGCGCGCTCGCGTTCCAGCCTGCGCCGCAGGCGGGCGATCTCCATGGGCTGTTCGCAGGCCTGTTCGCTCATATCAATGGGCTGTGATCCGTAACTGGCAGCTTTCGTCGCCACGATGCATGCAGAGGGGATGCTCTACCGTCATGGTCTGGCTGTAATGGTCGCCCGCGCCCTCGATGAAGCCGTGCGCCAGGGCGCATAGCCGGCGCGCCGAGTTGTAGCCCATGAGCAGGGCGCCGTTCTCGGCCTTTTCGAAATGAAAATGCGGGCAGCCCGCGCCGGCATAGAGCTTGCGCACTTCCGGATGGATGATGGCATTGACGCTCATCACGAAAGACAATGTGTCGGTGTGGGGAGCGAAAAACACGGGATAATGCTGCGCCAGGAGCGGCATGGCCCGGCGGCCGAACCAGCGCAGGACTTCGTTCGGTGGCAGCTTGAGCGCTGCCGAAGCCGCGCCCACCAGCGACATCATTTCCTGGTCCGGATAGGAGCCGAGCGATGTGTAGGTGCCCGCAGAGCCCGTGGCGTCGAGCAGGTCGTCCCAGACATTCTCGCCATATTCCCGCACCACCACCTGTTCCAGCAGATTGAATACGACGCCTTTCATGACAGTCCCTCTCACCGAACTGTCATATTTGTATACGGCGGTTGGTTAATTGGAGCAGAAGGCCAACCGTACCGAACCGCCCGCAAAAGTTGCTGAAGCGTTAAAAGCAAAAAGCTCCGGCGGTCGCCCGCCGGAGCCTTTGCAATCATAAACCGCGCGGGTTACGGCGCGGCTTTCAGCGTGATCGAGCCGATACCGGCCGCCACGTTCAGGCCCTTGTTGCCTTCCAGCGAAAGCGGCTGCAGGGCGATGGACTTGTTGAGGCCGCCGATCAGGGCGTTGGCGCCGACGCCGACGCCGACCGTCGCGCTGGCGGTGCCGCCGGCATAAGTGCCCGACAGGGCGCCCGGCCCAACGTCAGAGGTGGGCGCAAACACGCCCCAGATCAGAACGCCGCCTTCGGTATAGCCGATATCGACGCCGAACTTGTTGATCGTGCCGACATAATGCTCACGCGGATGGCCGCTGGGGCGATAGGTGCAATGCAGGTCTTTCGACGAGCCGAAGATGAATCCAAACCCGCTGGACACATTGCAGGTCAGGTCGCCGACCTTGACGCCGGCAGGAGCCGCATCGGCGGCAGAGGCAATGGCAAGCCCGGCTACGGCCACAGCCGTGCCAAGCATCAAATGAAATGACTTCATGGCTTTCTCCTTGGAAGCGTAAATAGGACTCAGGCGGTATGCGCCGATCACTTCGGCATTAACGCGGGTCCGCCCCATCGGGTTCCCAAGCCTCAGTTAAATGCCATAAATTACAGGCGCTTAAGCCTCGGTTCCGCGCCCTCTTGCGCCGGTTAAGCGCCGCTGATACAGGCTCGGCGCTCCAGCAGGAGCGCACCTATGACCGGTCCAGACATCCGCGAAGCCCTGACCTTCGACGATGTCCTGCTGGTGCCCGGCGCTTCCGAAGTTCTTCCTACCCAGGTCGATACCCGTACCCGCCTGACCAAGACGGTCGAATTGGGCATTCCCCTGGTTTCCGCCGCCATGGACACCGTGACTGAGGCGGGCTTGGCTATCGCCATGGCTCAGGCCGGCGGCATGGGCGTGATCCACAAGAACCTCGACATTGAGGAACAGGCCGAGCAGGTCCGCCGGGTGAAGCGCTTTGAAAGCGGCATGGTGGTCAATCCGGTCACCATCGAGCCGGGCGCGACTTTGGCCGACGCGCTGGCGCTGATGGGGCGGCATCACATTTCCGGCGTGCCAGTGGTGGAAAACCGGGACTCCAAGGGCGCCGGCAAGCTGGTCGGCATCCTCACCAACCGGGATGTGCGCTTTGCTGCCGATCCGCGCCAGAAGGTGTCGGAGCTGATGACCAAGGACAAGCTGGTCACGGTGCGCGAGGGCGTGCAGCCTGACGAGGCCAAGCGCCTGCTGCACCAGCACCGCATCGAAAAGATCCTGGTGGTGGACGATGCCTATCGCTGCGTCGGCCTGATCACGGTGAAGGACATCGAGAAGGCCCAGAAATATCCCAACAGCTGCAAAGACGAGCGCGGCCGCCTGCGCGTCGCCGCCGCCACCGGTGTGGGTGAAGATGGTTATGCCCGCGCCATGGCGCTGATCGAGGCGGAATGCGACGTGATCGTGGTGGATACCGCGCACGGCCATTCCAAGGGCGTGATCGAGGCCATAAGGCGCATCAAGAAGGCCAGCAATTATGTGCAGGTCGCCGGCGGCAATATCGCCACCGCCGAAGCCGCCAAGGCGCTGATCGATGCCGGCGCCGACGCCGTGAAGGTGGGCATCGGCCCGGGCTCGATCTGCACCACCCGCATCGTCGCGGGCGTGGGCGTGCCCCAGCTCACCGCCATCATGGACGCGGTCAGCGTGGCGCATGACGCCGGCGTGCCGGTGATCGGCGATGGCGGCATCAAATATTCCGGCGACCTGGCCAAGGCACTGGCGGCCGGCGCCGATGTGGCGATGGTCGGCTCGCTGCTGGCGGGCACCGAAGAGTCACCCGGCGAGGTGTTCCTGTATCAGGGCCGTTCCTACAAAGGCTATCGCGGCATGGGCAGCGTGGGGGCGATGGCCCGCGGCTCGGCCGACCGCTATTTCCAGGCCGAAGTGCGCGACGCGTTGAAGCTGGTGCCCGAAGGCGTGGAAGGCCAGGTGCCCTACAAGGGCCCGGTGGCCGGTGTAGTGCACCAGATCATCGGCGGCTTGCGCGCCGCGATGGGTTATACCGGCTGCAGGACGATCGAGGACTTCCACAGACAAGCGAAGTTCGTCCGCATCACCGGCGCGGGCCTGCGCGAGTCACACGTGCATGATGTGACCGTCACGCGCGAAGCGCCGAATTATCATCCCGGCGGGCAATAAAGCTCAGTGCGTGGCGCGGCCCTCCTGGTGCTGGCGCTGACGATCCTGCCGGCGCGCGCCCAGCCGGACGCGGCCAAGGCCCCTGAAGAATGGGCCGACATCGAATCCGTCACCGTAAAAGGCGAGCCCGGACCAGCCGTATGGCGGCTGACGCGCGGGGCCTCCGAGGTTTGGATCCTGGGCACGGTGGGCCCCCTGCCGCGGGACATGACGTGGAATCGGGCCACCGTCGCGGACTTGCTGGATGGAGCCCGCGCCCTGCTGCTGCCGCCGCGCGCCGATTTCAATCTGGTGGATATTGCCTGGTTCCTGCTGCGCCATGGCAGTGAGCTCAGCCTGCCGCGTGGCCAGAAGCTGGAAGACGGCCTGCCGTCCGACCTCGCGCTCCGATTCAAGGCCGCGACAGCAGCGATCGGCGCCGACGCCGAGGACTACCGCACCGACATTCCCATCCGGGCCGCGGTGCGGCTGGGCCAGGATTTCCAGAAGAAGGCAGACATGGGCTACCGGGAGCCGCGGGCGACGGTGGAGAGCCAGGCCTCGCGCAAGCGCGTTTCCACCGCGTCGGTTTTTCGCTTCGAGATCATGGACGCGGTGCGCGACTTGCTGAAGCTGACGCCGGATCAGCAGCATGCCTGCCTGTCCCAAGCGGTGGAGGATGTCACTTGGGCCCGCGCCCATGCGCTGGCTGCCGCGCGCGCTTGGGCGGTGGGCGACATCCGCACGGTCAAGGACCATTACAGCGAGTCCCGGCTGTTCGCCTGTGTCATCGCCCAGGTGGAACGGGCGGGCGATATCAATGCCCGCGCCACCGCCGAAACGGTCGCGGCGATCGACGCCGCGCTCAATCAGCCGGGCAAGACAGCGGCGCTGGTGGCGATGGGGCCGCTGCTCCGCCGGGACGGTGTCCTGGCGCGGCTGAAGGCGCGGGGCGTTGTGATTGAAGCGCCGGTCGAATAGGAGCGTCGCTTAGAGCTTATCTCTCAAGTTTCGCCGCCTGCAGCAGCATGATCGTCTTCATGTCCACGATATCGCCCTTGGCGATCATCGCAATCGCCTCGTCCAGCGGCATCTGGAGCACTTCGATATCCTCGCCTTCATGCTCCTGGCCGCCGCCTTCCGCGCGCGGCGCCGTGGAATCATAGTCTGCCAGAAAGCAGGAGCCTCGCTCCTTCACCGCGCCGGGGCTGACAAAGCAGTGCGCGACCAGCCGGGCATTGCCGATAGTGATGCCGGCTTCCTCCATCGCTTCCCTGACAATGCAGACTTCCGGTGTGTCGCCGTCCAGCTTGCCGGCAATGGCCTCGATCAAAGGCCGGCGATAGCCAGCCTCGAACACCGGCCAGCGGAACTGGCGGATCAGCAGCACGCGGCCGCGCGCGCGGTCCAGCGGCAGCACCACGGCGGCATCGCCGATGTCATAGCTCTCCCGCACCTGATGCTGCCAGATGCCGTCGCGGCGCTGGAAGTCGAAACTCGCCCGCCGCAAGATGTAGTGATTGTCGGAGAGAGTTATCAGCTCGCGCAGCCGGACACGGCCGCTGATATCGTCTTTTGACATTGGGGATTCTTCATGTTCGTTCCGGTTCGCCCGGACCTTCACGCTAGTCATGGACATGCACCACTGCAAGTTTGTCGGAATAGAAACGATGCCAGCCGGGCGTTGTATCCAGCAGCTTCACCACCGGCTGATCGGCGCGAAAGATGGTCCAGCGCGCATGATAGAAAGTCAGGGTTGACGCCAGCGCATCCTTGTCCGGCTCGGTCACAGCCGCATAGTTGCCCAGGAAGATGTCGCCATAAAGATCGGCGCGGCTGTCTATGAAGGGCTTGACCCCGTTCCAGATCAGATAGCCGCCAAAGGCATAGTCGTTCACCACCGGGGTCTCGCGCACAAAGCGCGGAATATGGGCAAGCGCCGAGGCGGGCGAGATGGCATCGTCACCACGCACCGCCGGAATTGCCAGCCGCGCGACCAGCACCAGCAAAAAGCCGGCGATAGCCACGCTTCCATAGACGGGATTGCTGTTGCCCTGCGCGGCAGGCCAGGGCTCGGCCAAGGCTGTGACCATCAGAATAGGCGCGGTCACACCCAGCAGCATCTGGTGGCGGCCGTGACTAAGGGCCAGCCACAGAATCGCCAGCAGGATGAGAAGGCGAGGGGCAGCAATGCGGATCTGGCCCAGAGCGAAAGCGCCAATGGTCACCAGTAGCGCGATGGCAAAGGGCGACAGGGTGGAGAAATCGCTGGCCTGCCATTCGCCGATATGGCCGATACTGGCCATCGCCGTCAGGTGCAGCGGGAACAGCAGGGTCTGCACACCGAACGGCGTCAGCAGACATGTTGCGACAGCCGCCAGCAGAAACAGGCCCCACAGTAGCGCCGCCCGCGGGCGGTCGGTGGCCTCGATCACCGCCTCGCCGGCCATTGCAGCAGCGAGCGCCAGGCCGAAGGCGAAACTGGCATGAAGATTTGCCCATAGCGGCATCACCGCAAGCAGCGCCAGGGGCGGGGGTGCATCCTCCTCGCGCGCCGCAGCCAGTCCGGCCGTCCATAGCGCCAGCAACGGCAGCGCCAGCAGGTGCGGCCGGGCCAAGAGCGAGCCGGTGACGCAGCAAAGGCCCAGCACCACCGCCAGCAGCGCCGGAAGAAAATCGACCCGCCGGCGCACGAACCAGCCGACGATACCGGCCGTCAGCGCGGCGCAGACGGCAAAGAGAAGATGGATTGTGCGCCAGCCATCCACCTTCCAGGCCAGCGCCATCAGAATCTCGGCCAGCCATTCCTGGGTATGCCAGGGCGCGCCCGCCGCGGTGTAGGAAAAAACATCGGCGTGCAGCAGTTGATGATGCGCCAGCATCCATTGCCCTGCGCTGATGTGCCAATAGGTGTCGCTGTCGTTCAACAGTCCGGGCGCGAAGGCGGCCAGGGTGAAAGCCGCCAGCCCCGCGAGCAGGGCAAAGGGCAGGGCGGGGGCGGGCGCGCGCATGGGCCCAGAATCTAGCCTCCAAACCTGACTTTAAGGTTTAGGCGCTCAGAACAGCCCGGCGGGGTCGGAAACCATTGGTTTTCCACGCTTAACGGACTTTGCCCGCTCCTCGCGCGTCATCGTCCAGCGGATATCTTCCATGGTCTTCAGACGGGCTTTGGCCTCGTCCGGTGAGCCGGTCAGCCAGGCCTCCCAATCTCCTTCCGCCAGCATCGCCGGCATGCGGTCGGTGGGCAGGCCCGTGAGAAGCGCGTTGGCGGGAACCGTCACCATCACGCAGGCGAAAAAAGGTTCGGGCTGTTCCGCGACCTTGAATTGCCGCCAGAGGAAGGCAATGCCGCTGGGGCCGGCGGGCTTGACCACATGCTGTTCGCCGCTTTCCGGCGCTTCATTGAAGGTCTCGACGATGACGATGCCGCGCTGACCGTCGCGAAAGGCGCCGGCAAAAGCGGGCACGCTGTCGATGGTTTCGCCGCGCGCATGAATCGGCTGCGGCCGTCTCCAGTCCTTGGGATGTGGAAAACCCCAGCGCATCGGGATGACGCGCCGCGCGTCGCCGTTCTGCACGATCACCGGTACTGCGCCCATCACACGATAGGTGATGGCCCGATCGTCTTGCATTTCTGGCGGATCCGGATCGGACCAGGCGAAATCCACGATCTTCGTCCATGAGGCTTTGGCGGTGAACTTTCCACACATCAGCGCAGTTTATCCGATTCGATGCGGCTTGGTTTCCTGCATCCCCAGCAGCACCGGCAGTACGGCGAGTCCGACCACGGCGATCATCACGCCCGGCATCACCGGCCATCCCGTCCGTTCCACCAGCAACTGCGCCAGCCAGGGCGTCAGGCCGCCGAAGATGGCGGTGGCGGTGGTGGTGCCCAGGGCAAGGCCACTGAGCCGGCCTTCGCCCGGAAATTGTTCGGCGGTCGCCACCGCGCCCACCGCGCTGACGCCGCCCGCGACCGCCGCCAGCACGACGGCGCCGGCGAGCGCGCGCAATGCCGAACCGCTGGCCATCAGAGAAAACAGCGTGACCGGCAGCACGGCGCTGAGCAAGCTCAAGCCGACCAGCACAGGCTTGCGGCCCCAGCGGTCGCACAACAAGCCCACCAGCGGCGTGATCAGGATCACGACGATCGCCGCCAGGGTAGAGAGCCACAGCGCGGCGCGTTCGCTCAGCGCCCCCGCCGAAGTGAGGAAGGCCGGCACATAAGTGATGCCCACATAATAGGTGATCGAGCCCAGGGCGGAAATCGCAAAGCTGCGGAAGATGCCTTTGCGATGGTGCGCCAGGGTGTAGCGCAGCGGGTGCTTCGGCGCGGTGCCGCTGGCGCGCTGGCGCTCGAAGTCGGGCGATTCCTCCATGGCCGTCCGCGCGACCCAGATGCTGCCCGCCAGCGCCGCACCGACAAAGAAGGGAATGCGCCAGCCCCAGCTATCGAGGTCAGCGGGTGGCAGCAGATGCACAGTCACGGCAGAAACGGCGACGGCAAACAGGCCGCCGATCTCGCTGGCGGCGGAGGCGGAAGAGGTGATCAGCCCGCGCCGGTCCGCCGCCGCGCCTTCCAGCAGATAGGCGACCACGCCGGTATATTCGCCGCCGACCGAAAAGCCGATCACGCAACGCAAGGCCAGCAGCAGCCAGCCGGCCGCCGGCCCGATGGCCGCGTAAGTGGGCAACACGGCGCTGGCCAGCATGGCCAAGGTCACCACGCCGAGCGAGGCCAGCATCATGCGCCGTCGGCCGTAAGCGTCGCCGATCCAGCCGAAGATGATCGCACCCAATGGCCTCAAGAGATAGGCCAGGGCAAAGCCGGCCAAGGTGATGACCAGCGAGCCCTCTACGCCGCCAAAGAACACCCGCGACAGCACGGTGGCGAGATAAAGATAGAGCGTGAAGTCATACCATTCGACGACGGTCGAGATGGCGGCGATCATCATCGAGGCACGGGAGATGGCGTGAGCCGACTTTGTTGCCGTCACCGCGAAATCGCCGGTGGCTGTGGACCAAAGTGCGTCCCTGCTTGCCAATCATGGATGAAGCGAATGGGCGCCCACCCCGAGGGCGCGACCAGATTGATCACATTCAGGCTCAGATTGTCGCGGATCATCACGGCGGTGAAGATTTCCATCGCCACCGCCAGGCCAAGCACGGTGCGGCCGCCCAGACGCGAAGCCAGCCAGAAGCCGCATGACATCATCGCGGTGTCGGACAGCGAGTTCAGGATGCTGTCGCCGACATAGCCGACCGCCAGGGCCTGCTGGCGATAATGCTGGATCACGGCCGGACTGTTCTCGGTGATCTCCCAGGCGATCTCGATCCCCATGGCGGCCAGCAAGCGCGCCGGAAGCGGCCAGCCGGGCGCCAGCCAGCGCAGCAGCCAGAAGAAGATCATGCCGTGGACCAGATGGGAAAAGCTGTACCAGTCCGCCAACTGCTGCGAGGTCTCGGGGCTCAACGGGTCATTCACCCAGAGCAGGATGCGCCCGCTGGCCGAAATAAACGGCTGGCCGAAGCCGTGCAGCACGGCGATCTGCAGGGCGAGCAGCGCGGCGGCGACCAGAGTGTATTTTGTCCGCATAGCCCGCTCAGGGTTTGCCGGCATCGTCATACTCGGCGGAAATATCCTTGCCGGTGTGATCGGGCATCAACCAGGCCGACACCAGGCTGATCACGGCGCAAATGGCGATGAAGACGGCGATGGCATAGCCGGAATGGTAACGGGCCAGCAGCAAGGTGGCGATGAAGGGCGCGGGTCCGCCGGCCAAAATGGACGCGAGCTGATAGCCCAGCGAGGCGCCGCTATAGCGCAGCCGCGGGGTGAAGGCTTCGGCGATCAGCGCCGCTTCCGGGCCATATTGCAGGTTGGTGGTGATCGGCGACAGGGCGATGGCGATGAAGGCCAAGGTCGGGACGGCCGTATCGAGCATGGCGAAATAGGGAAAGCCGAACAGCCCGGTCACGGCGGCGCCGATCATGAACATCTGGCGCCGGCCGATGCGGTCGGAGATATGGCCGGCCACCGGCACGGTGATGAAAGCCAGGCACGAGCCTGTCATCACCGCGGCCAGCACCAGGCTCTGGGGCAGTTTGAGCATGCCGGCGGCATAGGCGAAGACGAAGGCGGTGAAGATATAGAAAGGCGCCTGCTCGGACATGCGCAGCAGCGCGGAAAGAATGATCTCGCGCGGCTGCTTCCGGATCACCTCCAGGATCGGCGCCTTCTCGATCCGCCTTGTCTCGACCAGCTTGCGGAAGACGGGCGTCTCCAGGATGCCCAGGCGGATCCACAGTCCCACCCCGACCAGAAGGATGGACAGCGCGAAGGGAATGCGCCAGCCCCACACCAGAAACTGATCGCCCGACAGGCTGCCAGCCAGCAGCACCATCAGGTTGGCCAGGAACAGGCCCAGTGGCACGCCCAGTTGCGGCCATGACGCGACCAGCCCGCGCCGGCCCTTGTTGTTGGCCCATTCCATCGCCAGCAGGATCGAACCGCCCCATTGCCCGCCCACGCCGATGCCTTGAAACACCCGCAGTACCGTCAGGATCACGGCGCCCCAGATGCCGATGGTTCCGTACGACGGCACGAAGGCGATCAGGAAAGTGGCAATGCCCATGAAGAGAAGCGTGACGATCAAGGTCGCCTTGCGGCCGATCCGGTCGCCGTAATGGCCGAAGATCGCCGCGCCAATGGGGCGGGCGGCGAAGCCGGCGAAAAAGGTGCCGAAGGCCAGCAGGTTCGCCGACAACCCGTCCTGATTGGGAAAGAACAGCTTGCCGAACACCAGGCCCGCCGCAGTGCTGTAGAGGAAGAAGTCGTACCACTCGATGGTGGTGCCGATGGTGGAGGCGATGACGGCCTTGCGCAGTTGCCGGGCGTGTTCGGCGTCCGGAGGTACTGCGGTCATTGCGTCTTCCCCGTGTATCGGGCCGGGCACTCCGCCGCTTACCCACGGCATCAATGGTGGCCGCTAATTTGCCGGGTTGCAATGGCGCGCAAAGATGCCACGCGCGCTCGATCTCCCCTTGCATGCTGCGGATCGATGCGCTAGACACTGAACCATATGGTTCAGTATATGGCAGCCCGCCTAAACACCTCGTTTGCCGCGCTCTCGGACGCCACCCGGCGCGGCGTTCTGGAGCAGCTCGGTCGTGCAGACGCCTCGATCACGGATCTGGCCGAGAAGTTCCACATGACCCTCACGGGCATGAAAAAACATGTCGGCGTTCTGGAGCAGGCGGGGCTCGTGACCACGCAAAAGGTCGGGCGCGTGCGGACCTGCAAGCTCGGTCTGCGCCGGCTGGAGGAAGAGACTGCATGGATTGAAGCTTACCGGCAGCTCTGGGCTAGCCGCTTCGACGAATTGGACACGATCGTCGAGGAATTGAAACGACAGGAAAAAACCGATGGCCGAAAGAAGAAAAGGTGATCCCATGACGAACGACACGGTGGTGGAACGGAAATCCGAGCGCGAGCTGGTCGTGACGCGAACCTTCAACGGTCCGGCGCGCCTTGTGTTCGAGGCCTGGGCCAGGCCCGAACTGTTCCAGCGCTGGTGGGTGCCCAAATCGTCTTGCGTGACGATGCTTTCCTGCGAGATGGATATTCGCACTGGGGGTAGCTACCGGCTCGTCATGAGCCACCCTTCCGCCCCGCAGCCCATGGCGTTCTTCGGCCGCTACCTCGAAGTGACACCGCACGCGCGCATCGTCTGGACCAATGACGAAGGTGGCGACGGCGGACCCGTCACCACAGTGACATTTGAAGAGAGGGGCGGCCAGACACTGGTGACCCTTCGGGACCTCTATTCCTCGAAGGAAGCGCTTGACGCCGCCATCGCCTCGGGCGCCACGAGCGGGTTCAGCGAGCAGTTCGCGCAGCTGGCCGATCTTCTGGTCAGCCTGGAAGGTCAGCCACCCGGGTGAAGCCCCGGCGCTTCCTGGCCCGTGCGCGCCACATATTCGGTATAGCCGCCGGCATACTGATGGACGCCGTCGGGCGTCAGTTCCAGCACGCGGTTGGAAAGCGCGGCCAGGAAGTGGCGGTCATGCGAAACGAACAGCATGGTGCCTTCGAATTCCGCCAGCGCCGCCACCAGCATTTCCTTGGTCGCCATGTCCAGATGGTTGGTGGGTTCGTCCAGAACCAGAAAGTTCGGTGGATCGAACAGCATCTTGGCCATGACCAGGCGCGCCTTTTCGCCACCGGAAAGGACGCGGCAGCTTTTCTCGATATCGTCGCCGGAAAAACCGAAGCAGCCGGCGAGGGTGCGCAAGGGCCCCTGTCCGGCCTGCGGGAAGGATTTGTCCAACGACTCGAAAATCGTATCCTCGCCGTCCAGCAGGTCCATCGAATGCTGGGCGAAATAGCCCATCTTCACATTGCTGCCGACAATCACCTTGCCCTGGTCCGGCTCGGTCGCGCCCGCTACCAGCTTCAGCAGGGTTGATTTGCCCGCGCCGTTCGCGCCCAGAATGCACCAGCGTTCCTTGCGGCGCACCGCAAAATCGAGCCCCGCATAGATGGACTGGCTGCCATAAGCCTTGTGCACGCTCTTGAAGCTCGCCACGTCATCGCCCGAACGCGGGGGTGCGCGGAATTCGAACTGCACCGCCTGGCGGCGCCGGGGCAGTTCGATCTTCTCGATCTTGTCCAGCTTCTTCACCCGGCTCTGGACCTGCGCGGCGTGGGAGGCGCGGGCCTTGAAGCGTTCGATGAACTTGATTTCCTTGGCCATCATCGCCTGCTGGCGTTCGAACGCCGCCTGGCGCTGCTTCTCGCTCAGCGCGCGCTGCTGCTCGTAGAAATCATAATCGCCCGAATAGGTGGTGAGCGAACCGCCATCGATCTCCACCACCTTGCCGATGATGCGGTTCATGAAGGCGCGGTCATGCGATGTCATCAGCAGCGCGCCGTCATAATTTTTCAGGAACGCCTCCAGCCAGATCAGGCTTTCCAGGTCCAGATGGTTGCTGGGCTCGTCCAGCAACATGCCATCGGGGCGCATCACCAGGATGCGGGCCAGCGCCACGCGCATCTTCCAGCCGCCGGAGAGCAGACCGACATCGCCGTCCATCCGCTCCTGGCTGAAGCTCAGTCCGGCAAGCACCTCGCGCGCCCGGGCATCCAGCGCATAGCCATCCAGTTCTTCGAAGCGGTGTTGCACTTCGCCATAGCGCTCCACCAGCGTGTCCATCTCGCCGATCCGGTCCGGATCGACCATTGCGGCCTCCAGCTCGGCCATTTCGGCCGCCAGCGCGCTCGCCGGCCCTACGCCATCCATCACCGCCGCCACGGCGCTCTGGCCCGACATTTCGCCGACATCCTGGCTGAAATAGCCGATCGTCATGCCGGTTTCGATCGTCACCTGACCGTCGTCGGGCTGGTCCTGGCCCGCGATCATGCGAAACAGCGTCGACTTGCCGGCGCCATTGGGGCCGACAAGGCCCACCTTTTCGCCTTTCAGAACGCCCATCGACGCGTCGATGAATAAAAGCTGATGGCCGTTCTGCTTGCTGATGTTGTCGAGGCGAAACATGGAGTCCGTGTCAAAAGGCCGGAAGACCGGGCAGATAGTGAAAAGCCGCCAGCAAACAGGCCCCTGGGACCGCTGGCGGCAGCGCGGCGGAGGTAATGCGCAATATGGGAGCCCGGTGCAAGCGCCATCTGAAGAAACCGTCCCGGCGCAATTATCGAGTGGCTTCCGCTCTCGATTTAAGAAAGAACTTTCAACCTGGCATAGTCCGCGGCGCGGCGCATCATCGCCGGGGAAATGTAGCGCCGATGCACCAGCGATATCGCAGCCATGTAAAACCGGCCGAACAGGTTCTTGCACAGGACGGACGTACCAAGGGTGAGCCGGACATCACCGCCTTCGAATTTCTCAACGCTCACGCAGGACCTGAAGGTCAGATGCTTGTCATCGGCGCCTAGCAAGACCTGGGCTACGCCCTTGGCGTCGTCAACGGATTGATCGAGCACCGGATATTGCCCTGCGAATAGGTTGCGCCGGTCCGCCGACAGCAGCGAGGAAACCGGGCATCCCAGGGGCGAGGTCCGCAGCCCTAACGGCGCGACAAGCAGATTGCGTATCATCATCAACCGCGACACCCCGCGCGGCGCATTGTTGAGGAACCCTTCCAGGATCAGCTCCAGGATCGCGGCTGCGGGCATCGCGGCAAAGCGTTTGACGCCAAGCGTCATTGCGAAGCTGTCGCTGTGATGAGCAGCGCTGAAATTCTTCTGCCCCCGCAACAACGATTGCGCGGGTATCTGGCCCAACTCGGTTACGGCCGACGGAACGCCAGTCCTGGACACATAGCCTCCGGACCGTTGCCAGTTGGTCCAGGCGCCGCGCACAATTCCCATGGTGCCGCGAAACGTGTCGCAGACTTTGCGGTGCATGGTTCCAGCGGGCGCATCGAGCGAAAGCGTGGTGGTGGGGATAACTTCCTGCTGAAAGTCCTTCGCATTGATGAGTTCGGCGACGCCCTTCGGCAGTACCTCGGTCAATGTCGGTATATCCGCGATATTGGCCGCGACGCTGGCTTTCAGCTCGTCCGACAGGTTTCCGCCAAGCTCGTTTGTATGACACGACAAGGCAACGAAGACGGGGTGCAACGAATTTTTCGAAAGCGGCCAGAATTGATGCCAGGTGTCGCCGCCGAACCTTACGCAAAACATGCAATCAGGCGGGATGTTGACGAAGTGGAGTTTGTCGATGAAGCGGCGGGGATTGGCATTCAGATCTTCATCGCTGGCGTGCGAGAAGCGCAGCTGCGCGCCCCCGCTGCCGGATACGGCCGTAAAAATCCGGTGGCCTGCATGGCGATGAAACGGATGTCCTTGAGGGCCGACAATAAATGAATAGAGCGCGGTCGGGTCACCCAATTCGAAATTGGTGGCTGCGATCTTGGCAGACGGCTCTTCCAGGGCATCGACGAACTCGGCATGCATTTTTTGCCGGGCCGCAATGCTGCTGAAAAGCTGGCTTCCGGCGCCGTGCCCCAGTTGCGCGATCAGCGAAACTTCAACCGGCAAACCTCGGCCGGCATTGGGAATGACCACGGTGGGAAACGTGTCAACGACACTCGTGAACTGCAGCATCGGCCCCCGCCTTAATATGCTTTAGATAGGCCGACCTTATGAGGCCCTGCCTCTCACTCCCATTCTATGGTGCCAGGTGGCTTGCTGGTGATGTCGTAGACCACCCGGTTGATGCCGCGCACCTCGTTCACAATGCGGGTGGCGGTGCGGGCCAGGAAGCTGTGCTCGAAGGGATAGTAATCCGCCGTCATGCCGTCGCTGCTGGTAACGGCGCGCAGGGCGCAGACATGGTCGTAGGTACGTGCATCGCCCATCACGCCCACCGTCTTGACTGGCAACAACACGGCGAAAGCCTGCCAGATCTTGTCGTAGAGGCCCGCCTTGCGGATCTCGTCCAAATAGATCGTGTCGGCCCTGCGCAGGATCTCCAGCTTGTCTTCGGTGATCTCGCCGGGCACGCGGATGGCCAGGCCTGGCCCTGGGAAAGGATGTCGGCCGACAAAAGCCGGCGGCAGGCCCAGCTCCCGGCCCAGTGCCCGCACCTCGTCCTTGAACAGCTCGCGCAGCGGCTCGACCAGCTTGAGCTTCATATAGTCGGGCAACCCGCCGACATTGTGATGGCTCTTGATGGTGACCGAAGGTCCGCCGGTGGCCGACACGCTCTCGATCACGTCGGGATAAAGCGTGCCTTGCGCCAAAAATTCGGCGCCGCCGACCTTGTGGCTTTCCTTGTCGAACACGTCGATGAAGGCAGCCCCGATGATCTTGCGCTTCTGTTCCGGATCGCTGACCCCGGCCAGCCGCGTCAGGAACATCTCGCGCGCATCGGCATGGATCAGGGGAATGTTGTAATGGCCGCGGAACAGGCTGACGACCTCTTCGCTTTCGCCGGCGCGCATCAGGCCTGTATCGACGAAGATGCAGGTGAGCTGGTCCCCGATCGCCTCATGGATCAGCACCGCGGCGACGGAGGAATCCACACCACCCGACAGGCCGCAGATCACCTTGCTCTTGCCGACCTGCTTGCGGATCTTCTCGACCGCGCGCTCACGGAAGGCGTGCATGTTCCATTCGGGCTTGATGCCAGCGATGGTGCGCACGAAATTGGCCAGCAGGGTGGCGCCGCGCGGGGTGTGCACCACTTCGGGGTGGAACTGCACGCCATAGAATTTGCGCTTCTCGTCGGCGATCACCGCATAGGGCGAGGATTCGCTCGTCGCGATCGCGCTGAAGCCGGGCGGAATGGCGGTGATCTTGTCGCCATGGCTCATCCATACCGGCTCGCTGCCATTCTCAGCCAAGCCTTCCAGCAGCGGCGAGGGGGTCTTCACATGAATGTCGGCGCGGCCGAATTCCTGGTTATGGCCGCCTTCGACCTTGCCGCCCAGTTGCGCGGACATGGTCATCTCGCCATAGCAGATGCCCAGCACCGGCACGCCCATCTCGAACACGGCCTGCGGCGCGCGGGGGGCGTTTTCCTCGTACACCGAACAGGGACCGCCGGAAAGAATGACGGCGCGGGGCTTCTTCGCCAGCGCTTCCTCGGCCTTGTTGAACGGGACGATCTCGCAATAGACGCCTGCCTCGCGCACGCGCCGCGCTATCAGCTGGGTGACCTGGCTGCCGAAATCCAGAACCAACACGCTCATTTGCTGTTGCGCGCCGTGGTTTCCGGATGGTCGCGGTTGAGGTCCGACAGCGCCTTCTGGGCGGCGGCGTCAGCGGGATCGATGTCCAGCGCCGCGTCGTAATAGGAGCGGGCATAGTCGTGCTGGCCGGACGAGGCATAGACATCGCCCAGCGCGACATAGGAACCGGTGCGGGCCGGGTCCTGCACGATGGCCGCCTGGGCCAGCCGCACCGCCAGTTCCGTGTCGCCCTTGGTCGCCGCATCCTTGGATTGGGCCAGCAGGGAATCCACCGTCAGCGGGGCTTCGATCACGGGCGCAGGCGTCTTGGCGGCCGCCTTGGCCGATGTGGTCTTGGCGGGCTTGGTCGGCGCCGCGACCGCGGCGGAAACCGGGAGGGCCAGGGCCAGAAGGACGGGAATCGTGCGGAAGATCATGGCCGGACCATACGGCATTTGGGCGGATGTACCCATGCGTCATTCACGGCGGAGCCCTGCGCAGTAAAACCCGTCCGTCCCGGTCAGGGCCGGGCTGGCGTGGAAATCCTGAGAAAGCCCGGGTGGTTGGTTAATGGGCCAGCCCGCGCCCAGATCTAGCAGGGTCAGGCCGGGATGGCGGGCGAGGGTCGCGGCCGCCCGGTCCTGGTTCTCCACCGGCAGGATGGAGCAGGTGGCATAAACCAGCCGCCCGCCCGGGGCTGTCAGACCCGCCGCCCGGTCCAGCAGCCGGTCCTGAAGTGCCGTTAGCTCCGCCAGCCGCGCCGCTGTCAGCCGCCAGCGCAGTTCCGGCTGGCGGCGCCAGGTGCCGGTGCCGCTGCAGGGGGCATCCACCAGCACGAGGTCGAAGGGACCGGACGGCTGAGTGTGGTTCAGGTGCAGGGTCTTGATGATGGTCACGCCGGCACGGATCGCCCGCTTCTCCAGTTCCACCAGCGCATCGCCCCGGACATCGCAGGCGATGATCTCGCCCCTGTTTTCCATGGCGGCTGCCAGCGCCAGAGACTTGCCGCCGGCGCCCGCGGCCAGATCCAGCACGCGCATCCCAGGCCGTGCATCGCAAAGTTGGGCTGCGATCTGTGCCGCCTCGTCCTGGATTTCAAAGGCGCCGGATTTGAACAGCGCAGTTTCCGACAGATTGCCGGCGTCACCCGCGATACGGATGCCGTGCGGGGCGTAAGGCGCACGTGTTGCCGTGACGCCTTGCGCCCGCAGAGCCTGGAGCGCCTCTTCGCGCGCAGCCTTCAAGGTATTGACGCGCAAGTCCGTGGGCGCGCGGCCGATGAAGCCTTGCATCTCTTCCACCAGCCGGTCGCCGAAAGCGCGGCTGAGTTCGCTTTCCAGCCAAGCGGGATATTCGCCGCGCACCCAATCGGGCGCTGGCGCTGGCGTCGCCGCGATGGCGGCGCGTTCGGCATCGGTCAGCGGTGCGGGGCCATAACCACCGGTGAACAGCGCTTCGATATCCTCGCGACTTTCCAGCAAAGCAGCGATCATCAGGGCGCGAGGCCGCTCATCGCCCATGCGATGCGCCAGCGCCGCATGATGCCGCTGCACGGAAAAGACCCGTTCGGCAATGGCGCGGCGGTCGCCCGAGCCGGCAAAGCGGCGGGTGCGGAACCAGGTCTTCAAAAAGCGGTCTGTGGGCTGGGCGGTGGTCTCCAGCGCCTCCAGGATTTCGATGGCCATCTGCAGGCGCGCGGCGGGCGTCATGGCCACGTCCTTAGCCGATGGCCGGGCTGTTTGACTCTGGTTTTTTGTTCTTGTTATGTTCTATGCATGAACCTTTGGCTGAAATCCTTTTCGTCCCCTGCGCCCATCCTGCTGTTCTTCGCGATCATGCCGCCGCGCGAACTCTGGCCGGTGATCGGCGGCTTATGCGACCGGCTGCGCTGCGCGCACAAGCTCGGTGGCGCAGCTATCGGATTGGAGCGGCTGCACGTAACCCTGGCCCCTGTTTTCCATGATCATCTCAGCCTGGAAGAGTGTGCCCGCCGCGCCATCGCCATAGGCTCCGCCATGGTGAGGACCACATTTTCCGCACGGCTGGATTTGACCGCCAGCTTCGCGCATCGGCAGGAGCGTAAGCCCTTCGTTCTGTCGGGGCAGGATGGCTTGGCGGAGTTGATCGCATTCCAGTCGGAATTGCGGCGGCGCCTGGCGCTCGCCGGTTTCCAGGTGCGCGCCGATTATCAGCCACACATGACCATGATGTGGGCGGATCGCCAGATCGAGGAGGAATATCCCATCGCGCCGATCAGCTGGCAGGTCCGGGACTTCGTGTTGATCGCCAGCCATCAAGGGCTGAGCCGCTATGACATCCTCCGGCGCTGGCCGCTGCAATCACTTGGTGAGCGCACTGACGGCCAAAAAGCCGACATGGCTTCGATAGCGGGTGGCGTCCCAGCCGCGGGTCTGGACCAGTTCGTGCCATAGCGCGGGGGAAGTCAGGCTGTAGAGGATGTCGGCAGCGGTCGCCGGTGACAGGTGCGGCGCCAGGGCGCCTTCGCTGCGGAAGCGGGTGACCAGCGCCTGGCACAGCGGCAGCCGGCCGGACGTCTCGGTGGTCCCCGACGCCCGCAGCACCGGCCAGATCCGCCCATAAGTCTCGGCCAGCCGGGTCAGTACGGCGGTAAGGGCGGCGCGGGCGCTGGGTGCTTGTTCGGCGATCTCGGGACCGTCGGGCAGATCGATCTCCGTGCGCAGGGTGGCCAGCAGGGCCGCCCGGTCGGGGAAATGCAGATAGACAGCCTGGCGGGAAAGGCCCGCCCCCACCGCCACCTCGGCCATGCTGAAGTCCGGTCTGGCGCGCGCGCAGACGAAAGCGGCGTCCAGGATACGGCGGCGGCTGCCTGCTTCACTTGACATTGTGTAAATCAAGAAAGATCATGGTTTACAATGTGTCAAGCGCAGCCGAAACGCAAGCTTTCCGCGAGAATATTAGTCAATTAATATTGACTATCAAGAGTATTGATTATACGGCTCCGCCTCTTGCGAGGAGCTGCCCATGGCCGAAGACAATCCCTGGTACGACACCATCGTGATGCCGGCCCTGCTGCGCTGGGCCCGCGGCACCTATGGCGAGGCCATGCGCAAGGCGCTGGCCGAGGCTGACTGCGATGACATTCCGCCCAACGGCTTGTTCGTAATCGGCGGCCTGGCGATGGGGGCGGGCGACGTGCCGCTGTCGGTGCTGGTCCGCCAGCTCAAGGTCTCCAAGCAGGCGGCGGGGCAGCTGGTCGATACCATGGTCCTGCGCGGCTACCTCAAACGAGAGGTAGACGAGGCCGATCGGCGCCGCTTTTCCGTGGCCCTGACCGAGCGTGGCTGGCACGCCGCCGCCGTCCAGCGGACCGAGCGGGAGCGCATCGATGCCGAGCTGGAGCGGCGGGTCGGACCGGCCGCCCTGGCCCAAACGCGCCACACCCTGGGCGCGCTGATCGAGATCGCCAACGCAGAAAAGGCGGAAAGTCCAGAGGACCAAGGTCCAAAGCCCCGGCGGTGACTCTCTTGGATGCCGGGCGTACGGTTCCACGGCGATAACAAAGGGAGGGTGGGTCATGACCCGCAAACTTGCCGCGGAATTCATCGGAACAGCCTGGCTGGTATTGGGTGGATGCGGTTCGGCCGTGCTGGCCGCTGCCTTTCCGGCCCTGGGTATCGGTTTTGTCGGCGTGGCGCTGGCCTTCGGCTTGACGGTGCTGACGATGGCTTTTGCCATCGGCCATGTCTCCGGCTGCCACCTCAATCCCGCCGTCTCGATCGGTCTGTGGGCGGGCGGGCGTTTCCCGGCCTCAGGCCTGCCGGGCTACATCATCGTTCAGGTGCTGGGCGGCATCGCGGGCGCCTGGGTGCTCTACATGATCGCCAGCGGCCATGCCGGCTTTGATGTGCATGCCGGCTTTGCCAGCAACGGCTATGGCGATCATTCGCCCGGCGGCTACAGCCTGACCGCCGCCCTGGTCTGCGAAGTGGTGATGACTTTCGCCTTCCTGTTTGTGATTTTGGGCTCGACGCATGGCCGCGCGCCGCAAGGGTTCGCTCCCATCGCCATCGGCCTGTGCCTGACTTTGATTCATCTGATCTCGATCCCGGTGACCAACACCTCGGTCAATCCGGCGCGCTCCACCGCGCCCGCCTTGTTCGCGGGTGGCTGGGCGCTTTCGCAGCTCTGGCTGTTCTGGGTGGCGCCGATCGTGGGCGCGGCGCTCGCAGGCTTTGTCTATCGCTGGCTGAGCCCCGATGAACCCGCACCGATAGACGTTTCCGGCCGCTAGTTCTCGCAACGAAAGCCGCTTCCCGCGCGTAGCACGGTGGCGCTTCGCGCGGGAGCGGAACCATGAGCCTGAACGGAAAATGCCATTGCGGTCGCAACGCCTTCACCATCGAAGGTGAATTGCCGGAAAAGCTCACCCGTTGCACCTGCTCCTTCTGTTCCAAGCGCGGGCATCTCTATGCCTATTTCCCGCCCGAGCAGTTCAAGGTGACCCTGGCCGACAGCGACGCGGTCTATCACTGGAACACCGGGATGGTGCACAATCATTTCTGCAGCGCCTGTGGTTGCGATCTCTATGCTGATAGCCCCGCGTTCCAGCGGGACCATGGCTGGGACGGCAAGACACGCCGCATCGCAGTGAATGCCCGGCTGCTGGACGATTTCGAGGCGGCGGATTGGCCGGCGACGGTGATCGACGGCAAGCACCTCTGGTAGTCACGCCGCATCGTGAAAGATGATGCCTAACGTAAATCGCTGGCCCGTGTGCAGCTTGCTGACGCCATGGCGCATCTTCACCTGATATGTGCCGCGCGTGCCTTTCACGGGCCGGTTGTTGACGGCAAAGCAGATGCCGTCGCCTTTGCGGAGCGGTGCCACCATTACCCGCGACTGCATGCGCGGGCGCTGTTCGGTCAGCGCGAACTCCCCGCCGCTGAAATCCTTCTCGGGGTCTGACAGCAGGATCGCGACCTGCAGCGGAAAGACTTCTTCGCCGTAAAGATCCTGGTGCAGGCAATTGTAGTCGCCGGGGCCATAGCGCAGCAGCAGCGGCGTCGGCCGTGTCTGACCCGCTTTGTGGCAATGGGCGATATAGTCGGCGTGGTCGTCCGGAAAGCGTGCGGTTTGGCCAAGCCTCTCCTGCCAGCCATTGGCGATGGCGGCGAGATGGGGATAGAGCGTGGTCCGCAGCTTCTCGATCCGGCCGGGCAGGGGATAGCTGAAATAGCGATATTCGCCGCGGCCAAAGCCATGCCGCGCCATCACCACTCGGCTGCGGAAGCCGTCTTCCCTGTCATACAGCGCCGCGATGCGGTCACACTCGGTCTCGGCGAACAGGTCCGGCAACAGCGCCCAGCCTTGTTCGTCCAGTTCGACGGCGATGCGGCTCCAATCCTGTCTCAATCCGGTCATAGCGGGAGATTACCGGCTTCGCGCGCGGGCCGCCTCCCAGTTCCGGCGTTTAAACTTTGGAGCGAAGCCACCCCTGGTTCATTGCCAAAACGCTGCCAGGGCCGTGCACTGCCGCAAACAGAAGGCCTGCGATAAATGTGAAGTGATCGACAAAGAACCCGAATTCGCTCTGGTTTCCGGACCAGTGCGAGGGTCCGTGGAAGGCAAAACCCAGGAACAGCACATAGACCGCGGCCACGAGCGCAGCTTCTGAGAAATAACTACCGGTGAGGAAACACGCGATAAGCGCGAGTTCGAGTAGCGCCGCGAGCCAGGCCAGAAGCTTGGCTAGGGGAAAGCCTGCTCCCGCGATAAAGGCCGCCGTTGCATTGATGTCCATCAGCTTGAAACTTACCGCCATGATGAAGACCGCTGCGAAAATCAGGCGTCCCACCAGGATCGCAACTGTGGACCATCCCGTCCGATTGATGTCCGTCGTCATGCATCTCTCCCGTTATTTCTCTGCCTGCCTCAAGGACGGACGCCAGTTTCGCCTGCCGACAGCGCCCGGAGATATTTTTGGACCTGCCTGCCGCGACCCGTTACGGTCAAATTGGTCTGGGGACCGATTTGAGCGGCGAGCCGGGCTTAAGCGAGACACAGGGATACCATGACGAAAATCTACGGCATCAAGAACTGTGATAGTGAGGCGCGACCCGCAAGGGGCAAATCGGTCCTGTGGACCGATTTGAGCGCCGAACGCGCCGAGCACAGGCGGGGCGCAATGCCATGGTGACCATGTATGGTATTAAGAATTGCGACACCATCAAACGCGCGCGGACCTGGCTGGAAAGCCACAAGGTCGCGCACACCTTCCACGATTACAAGGCGTCGGGCATCGACAGGCCGACCCTGGAAGGCTGGGCCAAGAAAGTCGGCTGGGAAATCCTGCTCAATCGCGCCGGCACCACCTTCAAGAAGCTGCCCGATGCGGACAAGGAAGGGCTGACGGAAAAGAAAGCCATCGCGCTGATGCTGACCCAGCCCTCCACGATCAAGCGGCCGGTGCTGGACGCCAAAGGCAAGCTCACCGTCGGTTTCAAGCCTGAGGAATACAAAAAACTGTTCGGCTAGCCGCGATATCAGCGGGCAGCGTCCTTCAACGCCTGGATGTCGGGTTTCTTCATCTTCATCTGGGCGGTCATCACTTTGTCGGCGTTGGGGCCGGTCAGCAGATCGGCGATATCGGCGTAGTTGATCTGCCAGGAAACGCCGAACTTGTCCTTGGTCCAGCCGCAGACATTGGGCGTGCCGCCTTCCGACAAGGCCTCCCAGAACCGGTCGATCTCGTCCTGTTCGGTACAGGCGACGTACAGCGAGAAGGCCTCATCCAGCTTGAAGGTTTGTCCGCCATTGAGCGCATAGAAGGGCTGGCCCATCAGCTCAAAGGCCACGATCATCACGCTGCCCTTGGGGCCGGGGCCGGCATCGCCATAGCGCGCGACATGGGTGATCTTCGAATTGGGGAACAACGAGACATAAAACTTCGCCGCGTCTTCAGCCTGGGTGTCGAACCACAGGAAGGGAACGATGGCTTTGATGGTCATGGGCTGTTCTCCTCAAATGGTTTTGGCGAGAGCTTCGAGCTGGTCGGCGCATTTGTTCCAGCCCGGATGGAAACCCATCTGTTCGTGCCGGGCGCGGTCGGCTTCGCTCCAGTGCCGCACCATGGCGGTGTAACGGGTCTTGTCGCCTTCCGGTTCAAACGTGACGGTGGCCACCATGAAGGGGGCGCCGTCTTTCGGCACCCAGCCGCCGGTGAAGGCGTCGGTGAAAACCAGCTTCCGGTTCGGCACGACTTCCAGATACTGGCCGGGGCAGGGCATGTCCTGGCCTTCCGGGCTGCGCATGGTGATGTTGTTGGCCCCGCTGGGCGCGAGGTCCACCTGGGCCAGCGGGACGGTCCAGGGCCGGGGCGCGAACCACTGCTTGATCAGTTCAGGCGTGGTCCAGCAGCGGAACAGCTTGTCGGCCGGCGCGTCCAGCAGCCGGGTAAAGGACATTTCGTGGATGGCCATGTTTTCCTCCCAATTTGACAAAATCTGACCCAAGGACGGCCAAACGAAGGCCGGGCCGACAGGAACCCCGCGCAATTATTTTTTCAACGCCCTGTCGGGGCGGGTCATACTCGCCCGTCCTTCAGGAAATCAAAGGAAGCGCCATGCTGTACAGCCTGCTTTGTTACAACAAGGAAGACGTCGTCTGGTCCTGGACCAGGGAAGAAGACGATGCCGTGATGAGCCGGCTTTCGGTGGTGCATGAAAAGCTGGTCAAGGAAGGAAAGCTGGGACCATCTTTGCGCCTTCTGCCCACCACCGCCGCGGCCACCTTGCGCGGCAGCATGGTGATCGATGGGCCCTTTGCCGAGACCAAGGAACAGCTGCTCGGCTTCTATGTGATCGATGTGGAAAATCTGGAGGCGGCGCTGGATGTCGCCAAAGAGCTTTCCGCCGCCAATCCCACCAGCGTCTATGAAGTGCGGCCGGTGGCGCTGTTCGTGCCCGATGCGCGGCCCAATGCGCCCAAGGAAATGATCCGGGCTTATTGAAAATGACAGACCTGTCGTGGATCAACGCCAGCCTGACCGCCGCCCGCCCGCAGGCACTGGGTGCGCTTCTGCGTTATTTCCGCGACATGGACCGGGCTGAGGAGGCTTTCCAGGACGCCTGCCTGCGCGCCCTGAAAAGCTGGCCTGAGAAAGGCCCGCCGCGCGATCCCACCGCCTGGCTTATTCTGGTCGGGCGCAATGCCGCGCTGGACGGGGTGCGCAAGCAAAGCCGCAATACCGAACTGCCGCCCGACGAGGCGATCTCCGATCTTGGCGATGCGGAAAGCGAACTGGCCGAGCGGCTGGACGGCTCGCATTACCGCGATGATGTGCTGAGGCTGCTGTTTATCTGTTGCCATCCGGAACTGCCCGCGACCCAGCAGATCGCGCTGGCCTTGCGCATCGTTTCGGGGCTCACTGTGGCGCAGATCGCCCGCGCCTTTCTGGTGAGCGATGCGGCGATGGAACAGCGCATCACCCGTGCCAAGGCCCGCATCGGCAAGGCGGACGTGCCGTTCGAAACGCCCGGCGCGGTGGAGCGGGCCGAGCGGCTGGGCGCCGTGGCGGCCATGATCTATCTGATCTTCAATGAGGGCTATTCGGGCGGGCGCGACGAGGCCCGCGCGCCCTTGTGCGATGAAGCCATCCGTCTCGCCCGGCTGCTGCTGCGTCTTTTCCCGGCCGAACCGGAGATCATGGGTCTTGCCGCCCTGATGCTCCTCAAGCAGGCGCGGCTGCCGGCCCGCTTCGATGCCGAAGGCGAAGCGGTGCTGCTGGAGGACCAGGATCGCGCACTGTGGGACAAGAAGCTGATCAGCGAAGGCTTGGCCCTGATCGACAAGGCTATGCGCCATAATCGCCCCGGCCCCTATCAGGTGCAGGCGGCGATCGACGCGACCCATTCGCGCGCTGAGACGGCGGCACAAACCGACTGGGCCGGGATCGAAGGCCTCTATCTGGCGCTGGAACGTATGCAACCCTCGCCGGTGATCATCTTGAATCGTTCCGTGGCGGTAGCCAAGCTACACGGACCGGAAGCGGCGCTGGCCATGATTGAGCCGCTGGAAACATCGCTGGCCGGATATTTTCCTTATTTCGGCGCCCGTGGCGCATTCCTGTTGCAATTGGGGCGTAATCACGAGGCCCGCAGCGCCTTCGATCGGGCCATCAGCCTGGCCGGCAGCGCTCAGGAAGCGGCCCATATCCGCCGGCATCTCGACCGGCTGATACAGCAGGCTCAATAATTTTCGAAATCCATGTCGGCGGAGCGTCCGTTCCACCGTCCTGGGGAGAGATCAACAAGGGAGATATTCATGGCAGATGCAACCGGTACCCCGCCCAACGCCGTCAAGGGCGGCGTTGTCGCCTATCTGTGTGTCGAGGGCGCCATCAAGGCTGGCGTCTTTTACAACAAGGCCTTCGCGGCCGAGGACGTGCATGTCAATCCGCCCGACGAGACGGGCCGCACCATGCATGTGCATCTTCTGGTCAACGGCAATTCGGTGATGCTGAGCGATCCCTATCCCGAACATGGCCATCCTTACGTTCCGGCCGCGGGATTTTCCCTGATGCTGCCGGTCAAGGATGTCGATGCCTGGTGGCAGCGGGCGGTGGACGCCGGCTGTACCGGCATCATGAAGCCCGAGAACATGTTTTGGGGTGACCGTTACGCCCAGTGCAAGGATCCGTTTGGAGTCACGTGGGCGTTCGTTGGCCCGCAAAAGCATTGACTTGATGATGGCGGTGCTCATGCGCGAGAATGGCGTATGAGCATCTATGTCGGTATCGGCGGTTGGGTCTACGAGCCCTGGCGGGACAATTTTTATCCCAAAGGCCTCTCCCAGAAACGCGAGCTGGAATATGCCAGCTCGCACCTGACCGCGATCGAGATCAACGGCACCTATTACGGTTCGCAGAAGCCGGCCAGCTTCCGCAAATGGCATGACGAAACGCCGAAGGACTTCGTCTTCACCCTGAAGGGTCCGCGCTTTGCCACCAACCGGCGGGTGCTGGCGGAAGCAGGCGAGTCCATCACCCGGTTCTTTGAGAGCGGCGTCACCGAACTGAAAGACAAGCTGGGGCCTGTGAACTGGCAGTTCATGGCCACCAAGAAATTCGATGCCGCCGACTTTGGCGCTTTCCTCAAGCTGCTGCCCAGGAAGGTCGATGGCCGCGCCATCCGCCATGCGGTGGAAGTGCGGCATGACAGCTTCAAGGACAAGGCGTTCATCGAGCTCTGCCGCAGGCACGATGTCGGCATCGTCTTTGGCGCCGACGGCGAATTTCCGCTGATCGCCGATATCACGACGGATTTCATCTATGCCCGTCTGATGGGCACCAGCGTCAAGGAGAAGCTGGGCTATCCCGGCGCGATGCTGAAGACCTGGGCGGAGCGCGCCAGGGACTGGGAACGCGGCGAGTCCCCGAAGGCCTCCCTGCTCGCAGCGCCGCCCGCACCCAAGAAGAAGCGCGAGGTCTTCCTGTTCTTCATCAGCGGCGCCAAGGAAAAGAACCCGGCGGCGGCGCAAGCCCTGATCGCGGCGCTGAAATAACCGCCGAAATATTCTTGCGCATGGCCGCCTTGCACGCGTGTCGGTTGCCGCGCCGCGCGGCTGTGCCAGCATGACTGGAACAGACAGGGGGATGTCATGCAGCTCATCGGAATGCTGGATTCGCCTTATGTGCGGCGGGTGGCCGTGTCGCTCAGGGTGCTCGGCCTCGACTTCAACCTGGACCAGGTCTCGGTCTTCCGCCATTTCGACCGCTTCGCCGCCATCAATCCGGTGGTGAAGGCGCCGACCTTTGTCACCGACGATGGCGTGGTGCTGATGGATTCCGGCCTGATGCTGGAGCATATCGCCCATCTGGCGCCGCGCAGCCTGATGCCGCCGGGCCGGGCGTCCCATGAAATCGCGCTGCGCCAGATCGGGCTGGCGCTGGCGGCTTGCGAAAAGAGCGTCTCCATTCTGTATGAGCGCACCCAGCGGCCGGCGGAAAAGCTCCATCAGCCCTGGGTTGATCGGGTGCGGGGCCAGTTGCTGGCCGCTTACGGGATGCTGGAAAAGGAAGCATCGCCCGACTGGTTCACTGGCGAGGAGCTGATGCAGCCGCAGATCACGACGGCCGTGGCCTGGCGCTTTAGCCAGCACGCGTTGAGCGATGTTCTGCCGGCCGCCGATTTTCCTCGCCTGTCGCTGTTGTCGGCGCGCGCCGAACGCCTGCCAGCCTTTCAGGAATTCGCTTATGGCTAGTGGATTGCGTGCAGCTCCGGGAATTTCCAGCGTCCGTCCAGGATTTCCGGGCGCGGGCGATAGAGGCGCACGGCGGCCGTCCAGCCTGGGGTCACCGGCAGGCAGTTCGCGACGGAGCCGTCGCAACCGCCGAACTGGATTTCCACCGAGCCGTCGGCATTTCTGACCGCGCTCAGATTGTTGACCGAATAGGCGTTCGACGGATTGGGCTCGAAATAGCCCTCGGCATTGTAGACGCTGACCGACCAGAAGCCGTCCACCGGCACATCCGCCGGAACATGCAACAAATGCACGATCCTGCCGTCATTGGTGGCCGGTGTAAGGCTGACATAGAAGGCATCTTGTTCGGGATTGCCGCCCCAACCGATGGCCGCGCCAATCAGGTGACGAACCGGGTCCACCTGGTCCCGGGGACCGAAGGCGCGGTGTGAATCCGGCATGGCGGCATGACCGAGCTGCTCCAGCGCCTCGCGCACTCTGGTCTGGGTTACCGGGTCCCAGTTCGGTATCTCGAAGGTGCCCGGCGCCTGCTGTTCGACCATGACGGCATCCTGAAGCCGGTGCACCGTGCGGATGTCGTCGAGGTTGGCGGGATCCACCAGGGTCCGCACGCCGACACCGATATAGCGGGTGCCGATTTTATCCTGTGTGAAGGTGTGACGGCCCGCGCCATAAGCGACCAGGGGGCAATATTCGTCTTCATCCCAGACCTGGAGGGACATGAAGCGGCTGCCGGGATCGGGCATGGTGATGGTGACGGGCCCGGCATCCAGGTCGAACACGGCGCTGGAATAGAGCGTGTCGCGGTTCATGCGGATTATTTTCTGCTGATCCAGCGGCGTCGGTTCGCGGGTGTGGAAGAACTTTCCGATGCCGCCGTCCCGCACGAAGTTGCTGAAATAGAGATCGGTTTCCGCACGCGCGAATGTGTCGATTGTGACGGGAATGCTGGCGGCCGCGGACATGAAGAGCCTCGCTCGGATTCGAGCCGGAGAAGCTAGGTAAACGCGCCGCGGCCCTCGATTGGACCTTTGGTCAATTTTTCTGCGCGGTATGGCGCGGAACTTCCATCTCTGTTGTTGCGCCGGAAACGATGAGAACATAACATGAACAAATGAACGAAAAGCTCACCCAAAAACTGCGGATTCTGGCCGATGCCGCCAAATATGATGCTTCCTGCGCATCGTCCGGCAGCAAGGGGCGCAAGGCCGGCAAGGAGGGGCTGGGTTCCACCACGGGCGCCGGCATCTGTCACGCCTATACGCCCGATGGGCGCTGTGTCTCGCTGCTGAAGATCCTTCTGACCAACTACTGCCTGTTCGATTGCGCCTATTGCATCAACCGGCGCTCCTCGAATGTGGCGCGGGCGCGATTTTCGGTGGAAGAGGTCGTGACCCTGACCCTGGAATTCTACAAGCGCAACTATATCGAAGGGTTGTTTCTTTCTTCCGGCATCATCAAGTCGTCCGATCACACGATGGAGATGTTGATGCGCGTGGCAAAATCGCTGCGCGACCAGGGCTTCGCCGGCTACATCCATCTGAAGTCCATCCCCGAGGCCAGTCCCTGGCTGATCGAGCAGGCCGGGCTTTATGCCGATCGCATGTCCATCAATCTGGAATTGCCGAAGGCCGACAGCCTCAAGCGATTGGCGCCGGAAAAGAACAGCGGCACCATTGCTTCCGCCATGGGCCAGATGCAGGAACGCATTCTGGAGGCCAGGGAGGAGCGCCGCCGCTTCGCGCCGGCCGGCCAATCCACCCAGGTCATTGTCGGCGCCGACGATGCAAACGATGCGACAGTGCTGGATGCCAGCGCCACGCTTTACAACCGCTACGGCCTGAAACGGGTCTATTATTCCGCCTTCAGCCCCATTCCCGATGCCAGCACGCTGTTGGCGGCCAGGCCGCCGCCGTTGCAGCGGGAGAACCGGCTTTATCAGGCCGACTGGCTGCTGCGGTATTACGGTTTCTCGGTCGGAGAAATCGCCGCCGGCGGGCAGGGCGGCATGCTGGATCTGGACATCGATCCCAAGCTGGCCTGGGCGCTGAAGCATCGCGAGTGTTTTCCGCTGGATGTGAATACCGCGCCGCGCGAACTGTTGCTGCGCGTACCTGGACTTGGGACACGGGTGGTGGACAAGATTATCGAGACCCGCCGCCACACGCGGCTGCGGCTGGGCGATGTGGCGCGCCTTTCGCCAGGCATCAGACGAGCCACGCCTTTTCTGATCGCCGCCGACCACAGTCCCGCGCGCCTGACCGATCGCGCCGACCTGCGCGCCCGCCTGGCCAGACCCAAACAAATGAATTTGTTCGGATGAGATCGGTTTCGCTCGCTCCTGGCCCCGATCTGGAGGGCTTTCGCGCCGCTCTGCGCCGGCTGATCGCGGATGAGGTGCCGCCCGAGGAGATTGCGTGGACTGGCATGCCTGCTCTGTTCGAGGCGACGCCTGTGAAATCAGCGTCGCCCATCGCCCTGCCGCGCCCGGCAGCCGAATTGATCCGCTGTGTCATTTGTCACAAGGACCCGGAACGCTATGCGCTGCTTTATCGGCTCATCTGGCGCATGCGTCATGCAGAAGACAGGCTCCTCGAAATCGCCAGCGATCCTCTGGTTCATCGCTTGCGCAGAATGGAAAAGTCTGTCCGCCGCGATGTGCACAAGATGCATGCCTTTGTCCGTTTCCGGCGGGTGGAAACCACCGAAGGCGATCATTTCGTCGCCTGGTTCGAGCCTGACCATTTCATTCTGGAGCTGGCCGCGCCTTTTTTCATCGAGCGTTTCGCGTCCATGCGCTGGTCGATCCTGTCGCCGATCGGCGCTTTGCACTGGGATCGCGATCGCCTGATCGTGGGGCCGCCCGCGCGCCGGCAGGATGCGCCTGAGAGCGATGCTTTTGAGGGTGGCTGGCGGTCCTATTATGAAAGCATCTTCAATCCGGCGCGTCTCAATCCCACGGTCATGCGCGGTCACATGGCAAAAAAATACTGGAAGAACCTGCTCGAAGCGGCCGCCATACCGGACCTGATCCGTTCCGCGCCTTCACGCGTTAGACAGATGATCGAACAGGAAGGTTCTGTGGCCAGGAAGCGCGATCCCGAAAAAGCTGTGGCCGCCATGGCGCAGCAATCTCCGAAAACTCTGGCTGCGCTCAACCGGCTGATCACGGCGGCGCCGCCGATGGTCGAAGGCGGCACCCGCGCGGTTCTGGGCGAAGGCCCGCTCAATCCCGACATCGCCTTTGTCGGCGAGCAGCCGGGCGATCAGGAAGACCTGGCGGGAAAGCCTTTCGTCGGTCCGGCGGGCCGGATCCTGGACAAGGCCATGGCGGAAGCCGGCATCGATCGCAGCAAGACCTATGTCACCAATGCGGTGAAGCACTTCAAGTTCGAGCAGCGCGGCAAGAAGCGGATTCATTCCAAGCCGACCGCCGGCGAGGTGAAGCACTATCGCTGGTGGCTGGAAAAAGAGCTTGATCTGGTCAAGCCGAAGGTCGTTGTCGCGCTTGGCGCCACCGCGGCGCTGGCCCTGTCCGGCAAGCCGCTGGCGGTGGCCAAAAACCGTGGCCCGATCATCCTGGATGGCCGCACCGGCTTCATCACCATCCATCCGTCATTTCTTCTGCGCATGCCGGAAGCGGACAAGGCGGCTGCATACAAGGCCTTTGTTGCCGATATGAGACGCATCCACCGCCTGGTAAATGATCAAAGGACAGCGGCATAGACGGGCGCGCGGCAACATAGTTTTCCTGCGCTACATTAAAAGTGATGCATCATTTATCGGCCTTTCCTGCCCTCTCTTCTTGTGAAGTCTTGCGACAATGCGGCGACGCCGCGGCAATCACCGGGCCGTGATGGCCGGTTAGCTCTTGGAGGTATTTTCCAAGGCTAAGACATTTGTCTGTCACATATTTCGATTTGCCGGCACCGGTTGCGGATTCCAAGCGCATCAATCGCGTCCTGTTCGGCGCCTATTACGAGGAAGACATTTACGACCGAGCCTGCGCCGCCCTGCCGCTTCTGGCCCGGGGGCTGTGGTGGCGGATGCCGGAGGCCATGCGCCGGCGCAAGTTGATCTTCGTCCATGTGCCGCGCGTGGCCGGCATGTCGATCGTGCGCGCGCTCTATGGCCAGGGCTGCATCCGCCACTTCAGCATGCGTTACTATCGCGCCATCGATCCCTTTTTCGCGGCCGAGGCCGAATCCTTCGCCGTGCTGCGCGATCCGGTGGACCGCTTCGCCTCGGCCTATGCCTTTGTGCAGAGCGGGGGCACGTCGGCCAGCCGGCTGAGCGACGTCTTTGTGGCCCAGACGGCGCATATCGCCAGCGTGGATGACTATCTTTCCTTCCTGGAGGAGCGCAGCGCCCTGGATCTGGACTTCGTCATGCGGCCGCAAAGCTGGTTCGTCTGCGGCGACGACGGCGAGGTTCTGGTCAAGCGGCTCTTTCTCTATGGCGAAGACCGACAGGTGCTGGGGACTTTCCTGAATTCGCATGGCATCGATGTGCTGCCCTGGCTGAACAGGGCGGAACGTACCGAACTCCGGCTGACCCCGTATCAGCTTCGCCGCATCGAGCGGCTCTATGCCTCCGATTTTGCCCTGATCGAATCAGTGCGCCGTTCCCGGATCGAGGAACTCCGGGCCGGGGCCTTTAGGATCGCGGCGGAATAGCTGGGATTTTAGCTCGCTGTTCCCTTTTTATACCTTGTGGATATTCTGTGCATGGCATCGTTAAGCTGTGCGCAAAACACAATCCTTGTTGCGGACAGGTGCGGTGCTCACTTCATTGGCAGCGACTCAGACTGCGGGCCTTAGAGCACCATGGACGTTCCAGCTTTTCGCCAGATTCACCCGGAAACGGAAATAGAACAGTCGATCCTGGGCGCGATCCTGGTCGACAACCGTCGCCTTGAGACACTTTCCGCCGCGCTGAAATCCGAAGAATTTGCTGATCCCATGCATCAGCGAATTTATGAGACCATGCTCAAGATCTGGGAGCAGGGTCGAGGCATCAGTGCGCAGAGCCTCACGGCGCTCATGCGTGACGATCCGGGGATCAAGACCCTGGGCATGGATTATTTCGGGGTCCTTGAAGGTGCGGCGCCCGCCATCACCAATGTCAAAGAGCTGGCGCGTATCGTCCATGAGGCGGCGGTGCGGCGCGAGTTGCTGCGCATTGGCGAGGATCTGGCCAATGGCGCATTGGAAGCCGACATAGATCGTCCGCCACAGGTGCAAATAGAGCAGGCTGAAAAGGCCCTCTATTCCGTGGCGCAGAATTCCCACTATGGCGAGGGAGCGATTGATTTCCATGAAGCTCTCAAGCGCACCGTTGAAAGCGCGGAGCGGGCAGTTGCCAGGGGCGGCCGTCTTTCCGGCTTTACGAGCGGGTTCACGGAGATCGATAATCTGCTGGGTGGCCTTCAGCCATCCGACCTCCTGATCCTCGCCGGCCGGCCCGGCATGGGTAAAACCGCGCTGGGAACCAATATGGCCTTTCATTGTGCAAAGGCTTACGTCGACGACCTGGCGCGGAATGCGGAATTTCCGCGTGGTGCGCCGGTGCTTTTTTTCTCGTTGGAAATGGCGGCCCAGCAATTGTCGGCTCGTATTTTGTCGGAGCAGGCTGAGCTCGAGGGTTGGAAAATTCGGAATGGCAAATTTACCGACGTTGAATGGGAGAAATTTGTTCTCACCATGCAGGAACTGTCGGCCATGCCGCTTTACATCGACGATACGGGCGGCATCTCCATCGCCCAGATCGCGGCGCGCGCCCGCCGCCTGAAGCGGGAAAAGAATATCGGCCTGATCATCATCGACTATCTGCAGTTGGTCGCGCCCTCGCGCCGTCACGAAAACCGGGTGCAGGAAATCACCGAGGTGACCAAGGGACTCAAGACCCTGGCCAAGGAATTGAACGTGCCGGTGCTGGCCCTGTCGCAGCTCTCGCGCGGCGTGGATGCGCGCGACGACAAGCGGCCGGTCCTGTCGGACCTGCGCGAGTCCGGCTCCATCGAGCAGGATGCGGACGTTGTGATGTTCGTGTATCGCGAAGAATATTATCTCAAGTCCCGCGAGCCTGATGCGGGCACCCCGGAACATGCCAAGTGGATGGACAAGCTGGATCGTGCGACGAACAAGGCTGAGGTTCTGGTGGAAAAACACCGCCACGGCGCCACGCGAGCCATCGAGCTGACCTTTGAGGGCGGCTATACCCGGTTCAGCAATTATGCCGGCGACCGCGAAAGCCCCGCAGCTTATCAGAACGCGAACTCCAAGCCCTTGAGACGGGAATCTATTCCCGCTTCCTTTGTGAAATCGCGCGACCCCATAGAAGAGCCGTGAACGGCTACTTTGCCGTTGCTATTGCCACAAAGCGCGCGCCCGCAAGCAGCGCCGCGATCTGCCGCGGCAAAAGCTTCAGGTCATAGCCGAAGCGCACCAGTTCCCGCTTCACATAGGTCGCGCTCAGCGCCCGAAGCGGCTTGCGCGTGCTTTCGATATCGGATCTGGCGCCTACGAACTGTTCCTGCCGCGCGATGGCCGGCAACAGTTGCAGCGGCGCCAGCTTCGCGAACAGCGCCGAGTTGTTGGGATTGAACAAAAGATGGTCCACCGGCAGGTCGAAGCGCGTCTCGCGCAGCAGCAGTTCCGCGGCCGGGCGTGAGAGGATATAGGCCGCGGCGCCGGTGTGACGCGACAGCATGCGGCCGGTCTGGAATCCATCCCCGGTGGAGCGAAGATCGGTCAGCAGCACCCGCTGACCTTTCGGCCCGTAATGTTCCAGTTTCAGTACGGAAGCGCCGGCGGGAATCCAGTCCCCATCCGCCAGCAGCACACCGGCCTGGCGCGACAGCAGTACATCGTCTTCGAGAAACACGGCATGGGAGTCGCCGCGCGCGAGAAAAGTCTGCCAGGCCAGGCGATGGGACAGAAGACAAGCCTTGTCTCCGCGCGGGATCTCGCCCAGGGGACCGCCATCTTCGAACCAGCGATCCAGCGCAACCGGTTCCGCCGTGGCCGCATCCACCGCCTCCACCCGTTCCAGCGCCAGCCCCAGGCCTTCGGCCCGCGTCGTCATGGTGGCCAGACGATCGGGCCGGCGTTCCAGGTTGATCAGGTAAATACGCATGACGACGGCGTTAGCATTTTTGGCCGTTTTCCGCCATTAACCCGCTGTTTCGCCCCTGTTTTGCCAGCCCTCGCGCTTCTATATTGTGGCGAAGCGGGGAAGCGTTTGACGGATTATCAGGTTTGGCCAACGAAATCGTCCTGACACCCGCTTTGGCGCATCCCTTCTTGCGTCCCGGCAACACCCCCCTGGGCCCCGAAGAGCGGCGGCGCCGGGCGCTGTCGCGCACCACCTCCACCGTGCTGATGGTGGCGCTGCATCTGGTGTTCTTCGTTTTTTTCGTCTTCGCGGTGCATCCCTTCGACATGCGCACCCGGCCGATCATCGAGACCATTCTGACCCTGCCGCTGGCCGGCAACAACATGCCGCGCAAGGACGAGAACAACCCCCAGGTCGAAACCAATGCGCCGCCCCGCATCCTCTCGGCGCCTATCACCCTGCCCAAGCCGCCGCCGGTGCTGAAGCCGCTGGAGAAGCCAAAGGAAGGGGAGGAAAATGCGGCGCCCACTGACATCCTGGGCGCGGTGGGGCGCGAGCTCGCCTGCAGCGCCGGCAGCTGGGAGCATCTGACCAGCGCCGAGCGGGAGCGCTGTGGCTATGGCCGTAGCGGCGGCTATCCCTGGAAGGGCGCGCGTCTGCCCAACGGCTCCATCGTCATGATCCCGCGTTCGATACTGCCGCGCCTGGCCGAGGCCCCACCCGATGGGGAGTTCAACGTCAATACCGGTGCCGACCAGGTCCAGGCGCAAGTCCAGCGCGGCGTCATTCCGGGGCAGGGCGGCTGCCCCATCCTGCAGAACACGCCCTGCATCCATGTCTCGCCCGGCATGCGCAGCGCCACCGGCGATAATTAGCTATAACAGTATGATGAGCGAGGGGACTTTCGGCTTCGAGGCGGCGCGCCTGACCGTGCGTCTTGGCGCAATTGCCGCCAACTACCGTACCTATCTGCGGCTGGCCGGCCCAAAGGCCGTGGCGGCGGTGGTGAAGGCCGATGCCTATGGGATGGGCCTTGCGCGCGTGGCGCCGGCGCTGGCGGAAGCCGGCTGCGACAGCTTCTTTGTGGCGCGGCTGGAAGAGGCCATGGCCTTGCGCCAGTTGCTGCCGCGGGTCCGCATCTTTTTGCTGGACGGCGCGCCCGCCGATGCGGTGCCGGCCCTGATCAGCCATCGCCTGACGCCGGTGCTGAACAGTCTCGCCCAGATCGCCGCCTGGAGCGCGGCCGCGAAAGCCGCACGCGCCGCGCTGGACGCGGTGGTGCATGTGGACACCGGCATGAACCGGCTGGGTCTGCCGCGCGATGAACTTTCCATTCTGGCGGCGGAAAGCGGCGAGCGCCTTGCTGGTCTCAATCTGGTGATGGTGATGAGCCATCTGGCCTGTGCCGACCAGCCGCAGAACAAAATGAATCAGGAGCAGCTTTCCCGCTTCCGCCAAGCGCTGGCCATGCTGCCGACCGCGCCGGCAAGCCTGGCCGCCAGTCACGGCGCCATGCTGGGGCCGGACTATCATTTCGATCTGGTGCGGCCTGGTGTGGCGCTCTATGGCGCCAATCCGCAGGGCCCGGAAGGGACCGCAAGCACGGCGCCCAACCTGATGCAGACCGTGGCTGTTTTGACCGCCCGGGTGCTGCAGCTCCGCCGAATTGACAGCGGGGAGAGCGTTGGCTACGCAGCCAGCACCCGCGCAAAAAGGCCCACCATGCTGGCAACGATCGCCCTCGGATATGCCGACGGTTACCCGCGCGCCCTGTCGAACAAGGGCGTGGCCGTGATCGCTGGCCAGCGCGCGCCGGTGATGGGACGCGTCTCGATGGATCTGATCACCTTGGATGTCACCGATCTCGGGTCCGTGCCCGCCATCGGCGATGAAGTGGAAGTGCTGGGCGATGCCGTCACGCTTGGCGAAGTGGCCCAGAGTGCCGGCACCAATGAATACGAAATCCTCACCCGCCTGCGCCGGGCGCCGAAGGTTTACGTATGAATATCTTCGCCAATGTCGGCCGCGCTACGCTGACGGTGCTGGCCCATATCGGGCGGCTGGCGCTGTTCACCGCCCGCGCACTGGCCGCGCTGGTGTCGCCGCCCATCTATACCCGCCTGATCCTCAGCCAGATGATGCGCATCGGCTATTATTCCTTGCCGGTGGTGGGGCTGACCGCCTTCTTCACCGGCGGCGTGCTGGCGCTGCAGATCTATCTGGGCGGCAATCGCTTCGGCGCCGAGGCGATCGTGCCGCAGGTGGTGGTGCTGGGCATCACCCGCGAGCTGGGGCCCGTCATCGCCGGCCTGATGATTGCCGGCCGCGTTGCCGCCGCCATCGCCGCCGAGATCGGCACCATGAAGGTGACCGAGCAGATCGATGCGCTTACCACGCTCGCCACCAACCCCATCAAGTATCTGGTGGTGCCACGCATCGTGGCGGCGGTGATCTCCATGCCCATCCTGACCGCCATCGGCGATTCCATCGGCGTCTTGGGCGGCTATGTCGTCTCAGTCTACAGCTTGGATTTCAACGGCAGCTCGTATCTGAAGAACACCTGGGATTTCGCCCATCAGGACGACATCACCTCGGGCCTGATCAAGGCGGCGGTGTTCGGTTTCATCGTGGCGCTGCTGGGTTGCTATAACGGCTTTAATTCCAAGGGCGGCGCCCAGGGCGTGGGCAACGCCACCACCAACGCCGTGGTCAGTTCCTCAATCCTCATCCTGGCCGCGGACTATGTGCTGACGGCGCTGCTGTTCCACAAATGACCGCCCCCACTTCCATATCGAAGATTCAGCTCATCGGCGTCAAGAAGCGCTTCGGCCCCAAGGTGGTGCTGGACGGCGTAGACCTGACCATCGACAGGCAATCCTCGCTGGTGATCATCGGCGGCTCGGGCACCGGCAAGTCGGTCACCATCAAATCCATCCTGGGCATCATCCGCCCGGACGAGGGCACCATCCTGGTGGATGGCGAGGACGTCACGCACATGACCGGCGCGGCGCGCGACCGGGTGCTGCGGAAGTTCGGCATGCTGTTCCAGGGCGCGGCTTTGTTCGACAGTCTGCCGGTCTGGGAGAATGTCGCCTTCGGCTTGATCCAAGGCCGCGGTGTGCCGCGTGCCAAAGCCCGCGATATCGCCATCCAGAAGCTGGCCAAGGTGGGGCTGACCGAGGACGTCGCCTTCCTGTCACCCTCGGAACTGTCGGGCGGCATGCAGAAGCGCGTGGGTCTGGCCCGCGCCATCGCCGCCGATCCGGAGATCATCTTCTTCGACGAGCCGACGACCGGCCTGGACCCGATCATGGCCGATATCATCAACGACCTGATCATCTCCACCGTGAAGGATGTCGGCGCCACGGCGCTCTCCATCACCCATGACATGGTCTCGGCACGCAAGATTTCCGACAAGATCGCCATGCTCTATGGCGGCAAGATCATCTGGCAGGGCCCGACCAAAGAGATCGACCACAGCGGCAACCCCTATGTGGAGCAGTTCATCCACGGCAGAGCCGAGGGTCCGATCAAGATGGCGGTCAAAGCTTGACGATGGCAGGCTGGCAACAATCCCGCTGGCCGTATGTTGGGATCGTTCTGGGGTTAGCTATCGCCATAGCCTTCGCCGCCCGGTGGCTTTTCGGCCTTTCTCTCTGGATCGCCGTGCCGCTGGCCTTGGCGGGGATTGTGATCAACGGATTTCTGGCGGAATGGGAAGACCATCGTCCCGGCGGCTTCAACAATCCGAAGTGAGCCTTGACGGCCATGCTATGATCGAATCATGGCCAAATCCTCCACCAGCTATGTCTGCCAGTCCTGCGGAGCCACGCACTCCAAATGGTCGGGCAAATGCGAGGCCTGCGGCGGCTGGAACACCATCACCGAGGAAGGTGTTGCGCCGCCGCTGGGTTCGGGCGCCTCGCGCCGGGTCAAGGGCCGCAAGATCACCCTCGAAGATCTGAAAAGCGAAGACGCCCCGCCCCAACGCCGCCCCACTGGCATCGCCGAATTCGATCGCGTCACCGGCGGCGGTCTGGTGCCGGGCTCCGCGCTGCTGGTCGGCGGCGATCCCGGCATCGGCAAGTCCACCATCATTCTGCAGGCGCTGGGCAAGTACGCGCAAAATGGCGGCCATGCCATCTATATCTCCGGCGAAGAGGCGATGGCGCAGGTGCGTATGCGCGCCGCCCGCATGGGCCTCTCCGAGGCGCCGCTGATGCTGGGCGCGGCCACCAATGTCGAAGACATTCTGGCCACCCTGGAAGCCGGCAAGCCGCCCGCCATCGTCGCCATCGATTCCATCCAGACCCTGTGGACCGGCGCGCTGGATGCCGCGCCCGGCACCATCGCCCAGGTACGCACCGCCAGCTTCGATCTGGTCCGTTATGCCAAGGCCAGCGGTGCTGCGCTGCTGCTGGTTGGCCATGTCACCAAGGACGGCCAGATCGCCGGCCCCAAGGCCGTCGAGCATCTGGTGGATGCGGTGCTCTATTTCGAGGGTGAGCGCGGCCATCACTTTCGCGTGCTGCGCGCGGTCAAGAACCGCTTTGGCGCCACCGACGAGATCGGCGTCTTCGAGATGACCAGCAAGGGACTGGCCGAAGTCTCCAATCCCTCCGCGCTATTCCTGGGCGACCGCAAATCTGCCTCGCCCGGCACGGCGGTGTTCGCGGGGCTGGAAGGCACGCGGCCTTTGCTCTGCGAGATTCAGGCGCTGGTGTCGCCCACCGCTTACGGCACGCCGCGCCGCGCCGTGGTCGGCTGGGATACTGGGCGCCTGGCCATGATCCTGGCGGTGCTCGACGCCCGCGCAGGGGTTGGAATCGGCGCCAGCGATGTCTACCTGAACGTCGCCGGCGGCCTGAAGATCGGTGAACCCGCGGCGGACTTGGCGGCGGCGGCCGCACTGGTTTCATCTTTCGGCGGAGAACCCTTGCCGCGCGACAGCGTCTTCTTCGGCGAGATCAGCCTTTCCGGCGACATTCGCCCCGTGCCCCAGGCCGATGCCCGGCTGAAAGAGGCGGCCAAGCTGGGTTTCAAGGCGGCCTTTGTTCCCGCTGGTACCAAAGCGGAGGTTGCCGGCCTGGCGTTAACAGAGATTACCAGCGTCGCCGATCTGCTCAGATTTGCGCCCGAGCCGCGGCCGCGTGCTAAAGTGGCACAATGAGTCTCTCTTTCACCTTCCTGGACGCCCTGATCGTGGTGATCGTGCTGGTGTCGGTGATCTATGCCGCCTGGCGCGGCTTTCTGTGGGAGACGCTCACCATCTTCTCCTGGGTATCGGCAGCGTTCGCCTGTCTCTATTTCGGTCCCTATGTGATTCCCCTGATGCGCAGCATGGTGGGCGAATCATGGCTGGCTTCGCTGCTGGCTTATTCCTCGGTGTTCCTGGCGGTGTTCATTCCGCTCGCCTTTGTCAGCCACCGTTTCAGCGAAACCGTGAAACATTCGCCCATCGGGCCGCTTGACCGGGCCGCCGGCGTCGCTTTCGGCATCGTCCGCGGTTTGGTATTCGTAGGCCTGGCCTATCTGGCCTTTTCCTATTTCGTGCCGCTCAACAAGCATCCGGAATGGATCCGGAATGCGCGCCTGTTGCCGGTGGTGCAGTCCACGTCACAGGTCCTGCTCTCCGTGGTTCCCGACCATCCGGAGGACTTCGCCTATATCCCTCATCATGAAGAGGTGAAGCAGGCGCCGGCGAAAATTGAGCAAAAAGCCGCCAATCCGCCTGACATGTCTTCGGGCAGTTCTGGCGGCCATGACCCTATGGCAGACCTGATCCGCAAGAATGAGGCCTCTAACCATGTTCCGCCGGCAACACAGGAACAGGTGCGTCAGAAGAAGACAGCCAAGGCCACGAAATCCTATGGCGCGAGCGACCGTCAGGCGCTAGACAAGCTCGTAGAATCCGGCGGAAACGGCAACCGATGACCGGCCCTGAGCCGATCGAAGATCGCATCTGGGATCAGGACACGCTGCATGAAGAGTGCGGCGTGTTTGGCGTTTTCGACCATGCCGATGCGGGCGCCCTGGCGGTGCTGGGCCTGCATTCGCTGCAGCATCGCGGGCAGGAGGCGGCGGGAATCGTCACCTATGACCATGGCCATTTCATTGCCGAGCGTCATCCTGGTCTCGTCGGCGATGCCTTCGGCCGCAATTCCCAGGCCGCCCGCAATCTGAAAGGGCGCTTTGCCATTGGCCACAACCGCTATTCCACGGCGGGCGGCAGCAGGCTCGCCAATATCCAGCCCATATTTGCGGACCTGGCCGGCGGCGGCATCGCCATCGCCCATAACGGCAATCTGACCAACGCCCATACCCTGCGCCAGGAGTTGGTGGCACAGGGCGCGATCTTCCAATCCACCTCCGACACCGAAACCATCGTTCACCTGACCGCACGCAGCACCAAGGCGCGCATCGTGGAAAAGTTGATCGATGCCCTCTGCCAGGTGCAAGGCGCTTTCTCGCTGGTGGCGCTTACCTCCAAGAAGCTGATCGGGGTGCGCGATCCCAATGGCGTGCGTCCGCTGGTGATGGGCAAGCTGGATGGGGCGGTGATCTTTGCCTCCGAAACCTGCGCCCTCGACATCATCGGCGCCGAATATGTCCGCGACATCAAACCCGGCGAGATGGTGGTGGTGGACCGGCATGGCATGACCAGTCACTTCCCCTTCAAGCCGCAGCAGCATCGCTTCTGCGTCTTCGAATACATCTATTTCGCGCGGCCCGACTCAACCCTGGAGGGGCGCAATGTCTATGAGGCGCGCAAGGCGATCGGCGAGGTTCTGGCCCAGGAAGCGCCGGCCGATGTCGACATGGTGATCCCGGTGCCGGACTCGGGCGTGCCCGCGGCGCTGGGCTTTGCCAATGCCGCCAAGATCCCCTTCGAGCTTGGCATCATCCGCAATCATTATGTCGGCCGCACCTTCATCGAGCCGTCCGATTCCATCCGCCATCTGGGCGTGCGGCTGAAGCACAATCCCAACCGCGCCAAGCTCAAGGGCAAGCGCGTGGTGCTGGTGGACGATTCCATCGTGCGCGGCACCACCTCCAAGAAGATCGTGGCCATGGTGCGCGATGCGGGCGCGGCGGAAGTGCATTTCCGTGTTTCCTCGCCGCCCACCACCCATAGCTGCTTTTATGGCGTGGATACGCCCAACACCGACGAGCTCTTGGCCCACAAGATGGACGTGGAGCAGATGCGCCGCTTCATCGGCGCGGACTCGCTGGCTTTCATTTCCATGAACGGGCTCTATCGCGCTATGGGCAAGGCCGAGCGTGTGGCAGAGGCGCCGGGTTTCTGCGACGCCTGCTTCACCGGCGACTATCCTGTCGCCCTGACCGACATCAGCGGCGGGACCCGTCAGCTTTCCCTGCTGGCCGACGTCGCCTAAGGACTTTCCATGGCCACCGAAAAATCCCTTGAAGGGCGGATTGCGCCCGGAGCATTTTCCCTCGGAAAATGCGACCAATAAAAGATGACAACTAACCTTTCGGGCCGTATCGCATTAGTCACCGGAGCGTCACGCGGCATTGGCCGCGCCGCCGCCATTGCGCTGGGCGCGGCGGGAGCGCATGTGATCTGCGTCGCCCGCACCGTGGGCGGGCTGGAAGAAGCCGACGACGAAATCCAGAAAGCCGGCGGCACTGCCACACTTGTACCGATGAACCTGCGCGATTTCGACGCCATCGACCGGCTGGGCGCCTCGATCTATGAGCGCTGGGGCAAGCTGGACGCGCTGTTCGCCAATGCCGGTGTGCTGGGCATGCTGACGCCGGTGGCGCATCTGGAGCCCAAGACCTTCCTGGAAGTGATGGAAGTGAACGTCACCGCCAACTGGCGGCTGATCCGTTCGCTGGATCCGCTGCTGCGCCAGTCCGATGCCGGACGGGCGCTGTTCGTCACCTCCGGCGCGGCGCGCAAGCACACGCCTTTCTGGGGCGCCTATGCCGTTTCCAAATCGGCGCTGGAGACTCTGGCCCTGACTTATGCGGCCGAGTGCGAGACCACCAACATCAAGGTCAATCTGATCAATCCGGGGCCCATGCGCACCCTGATGCGCCAGAAGGCGATGCCGGGTGAAGACCCGGCCTATCTGGTGAAACCGGAAGAGATGGCTTATCGCGTGGTCGAAATGCTGTCGCCGGCCTATGACCGCAACGAGACGCTGATAAATTTCCAAAAGTGACATCGCGCCAAAGCGCGATGTCATCCCCGGCGAGGCGGTCCATAGCGACAGCGTGTGGACGCGCCGAGGTAAGGGAATCCAGGTAGATAGAATCCGCCCGCTCTTCGCACCTGGGTCCCCTTCCCCTCGCGAAGCTACGCTTCGCTCGGCCGGGGATGACAGTCAGTTTTTCTTCCCGGCGTACGGATTCTTTGAATTGCGCACACTGAAGCGCAGCGGCGTGCCTTTCAGGCCGAAGCTCTCGCGCAACCCGTTCTGCAGATAGCGCAGGTAAGCTTCGGGCAGGGCATCGAGCTGATTGCCGAACAGGGTGAAGCTGGGCGGCCGCGCCTTGCGCTGGGTCATGTAGCGGATGCGCACCCGCCGGCCTGAGATGGCCGGCGTGGCGTGACGCTGCAGTGCCCCTTCCAGAAAGCGGTTGAGCACCCCCGTCGGAATGCGGGTGTTCCAGGCCTTGTCGGCGTCGGCCACCGCCGCTTCCAGTCTTTCAAGCCCTTCACCGGTCCGCGCCGAAGTGGCGATCAGCGGCGCGCCGGCCACCTGCGGCAACAGCCGGTCCAGCTTTTCGCGCATCCGGGAAATCGCGCCGGCCTTGTTCTCGAGCAGGTCCCATTTGTTGACAGCAAAGACGATGGCCCGCCCCTCGCGGGCGATCAGGTCGGCGATGACGAGGTCCTGCTTCTCGAAGGGGGCGGTCGCGTCGATCATTACGATCACGCAGTCGGCGAAGCGGATGGCGTCCAGAGTGGAAGCGACCGACATTTCCTCCAGGATCTCACCCGCCACCCGCGCTTTTTTGCGCAGGCCCGCGGTGTCGTGCAGCAGAACGTCACGGTCGCCTGCTTTCCACGGCGCCGTAATGGCATCGCGGGTCAGGCCCGCTTCAGGGCCCACCAAAGACCGTTCCTCGCCCAGGAGCTGGTTGAACAAGGATGACTTGCCGACATTGGGGCGGCCCACCAGCGCCAGGCGCAGCGGCCGGTCGAGATAATGCGCGACGGGCGCCTCGCCCTCTAGTTCGTCGTCGGCGTCTGCGTCCTCGCCATCCCAGTCTTCGTCTTCCTCCTCATCCTCCTCGTCGGGGATCAGGGCCTTGGGCGCCAGGGAGCTGAGGGCATCGGCCAGCTCGGCCATGCCGAGATTGTGCTCGGCCGAAATCGCGATCGGCTCGCCGAAGCCCAGGCCCCAGGCTTCCGCCGGCGGCTCGACACGACCCTCGCACTTGTTGGCCGCCAGGATTACGGGCTTGCCGGATTTGCGCAAAGCCTCTGCGATGATCTGGTCGCCCGCGGTCAGCCCGTCGCGCGCGTCAACCACGAACAGCAGCGCCTCGGCCTCGGCGATAGCGGTCAGGGTCTGCTTGGTCATGCGATGGGCGACGCTGCCGGTGGCGGCATCTTCGAATCCCGCCGTATCGATCAGGCATAGGGAGAGACCGTCGAACACCGCTTCCACCGCCTGGCGGTCACGGGTCACGCCCGGCGTGTCATGGACGATGGCGGCGGCACGGCCAGCCAGCCGGTTGAAGAGGCGGGACTTCCCCACATTGGGCCGTCCCACGATCGCAAGGTTCAGGCCGCGCGGTTCTTTTGGTCCCTGGCTGTGTCGCTCGTCGCTCATGGACTTCTTGTCCACATCGCTCCTCGCTCCTTGCCAGGAACCAAAATTCCTCGCGCGAAGCGATGTCAAAGGTTGTTAACGAAGGGCCACGAGTTCGGCGTCGGAGGTGTAGAGATACATGGTGCCATTGGCCACGATGGGCGCAATGGTGGTGGCGGCCGGAATTTCCACCCGTCCCGTCAGCTTGCCGTCATAGGGCGAGATCGCCTCGGCATAGCCGTTGGACGAGGTGACGATCAGCTTGTCGGACACCAGGACAGGTCCGGCCCAGATGATCGGGTCGGTCTTCTTGTCCGGATTTTCATATTGCGGCAGCTGGTGCATCCAGCGCACCCGGCCTTCCTTGCGCGTCAGGCAGATGACGCGGTTCTGATTGTCCAGCACATAGACATAGTCGCCCGCCGCCCAGGGCGCGTTGATGCCGCCGATATCGCGGGTCCACATCCGCTCGCCGGTATTGACGCTGAAGGCCGCCATCAGGCCCGACTGGCTGATGGCATAGACCTGCCCGCGGTCGATCACCGGCCGTCCGGCAATGTCATCGAGCTGCGACAGGGCGGTGACATGGCCGGTGCGCGACAGCACATCGCTCCAGCCTACCTGGCCGTTCTGGACGCGCAGCGCGAAAAGCTCGCCCGAGGTATAGGGCACGATCACGGTTTCGCCCGACACCGCCACATTGGTGGAGGCCAGCATGCCCTGCGCTTCGGCGATGCCCTGTTGTTCCCACAGGGTGCGGCCGTCACTTTCAGCCATGGCGTAGAGATGATTGTCGTGGGTGGAGACGAAGATGCGTCCGCCATTGACGACCGGCGCATTGATGATCGGCATCTTGAGGTCTTTTTGCCAGAGATCGCGGCCGGTCTTCGCATCCATGCAGCGCAGCACGCCGAAGCCTGAGGTCACGAAGATCTTGCCATCATCATAGGCGACGCCGCCGCCCGCGCCTTGCGGCGGGTCGAAGGTATTGGCCTTGCCGAGCAGACCCCACAGCGTGGGCAAATCGGTGCCGTTCTTGGGCGCCAGCCGCCTGTTCCAGACGGGATGGCCATCGGCGGCGCGGAATACCCAGATATGGGCTTCGGCATCCAGAGCATAGATCAGCCCCCCTGCGACCACTGGCGTGGAGATCAGATGGGAAGCGGTATCGGAGCCCTTGCCTGCGTCCTCGCTCCAGGCTTCGCGCAGCCGTCCCGGCGCGGCCAGATGATACATGGCATTGGAGGCATAACCGCCCGGTTGCGGCCATTCGGGATTGCGATAGGGCGGGGGCAGCAGCACGGGCTCTTTGGCGAGGGTGGTGTCTACCTTCACCTCGCTGTCCAGCGACATCACCGGAATGCGCACGCCGCGCAGGTTGGACTTCTTGCCGCTGGAGGAGAACCAGCTTCCGACCTCGTCAAGGACCGAACAGCCGGACAGCAGCAGCGAAGCTGCTGCCACCACAAGGCAAAGGCGGGCGGCGCGGCTCTTCATCTTATTTCGCGGGTTTGGGTGCTGCTGGCGTCTTGGTCGCTGCGGCGGGGGCCGGCGCGGCGGGAACGGGCGCAGCAGACGCTGGCGCACCGGGAGCCGCGGCCGCATTGGGCACCGGCGGGGGGGCGGGCACCGTGGGGAAAG
>JADMIO011565010.1_pt1 | contig 47846 bp, 48 predicted proteins | sample 8958161 | NCBI WGS metagenome assembly JADMIO01 (sample SAMN16585339, study PRJNA669376) | soil metagenome | isolation source: Crop rotation soil | place: USA: Cullars Rotation, Alabama | collected 2011
GCCGCGACTTCAAGTCACGTGAATTCCAAGCTTCGGATCCCACTGTGCTGGAAAGCGTAGGCGGCGGTATGCGCGAAGACCTTTCGAGCCAGATAAAAGCGGGTGGCATCGGACACGCTTCCGGAAGACTTCAGCTCGGCGATGACGCGCCCGTAATCAGCGGGGTCCACGATCGCCGCGACGCCCGCGTGATTTTTCGCGGCTGCCCGCAGCATCGCAGGGCCGCCGATATCGATATTCTCGATCGCATCGTCGAAGCGGCAATCGGGATCGGCGATCGTGGCCTGGAAGGGATACAGGTTAACCACCAACAGGTCGATCGGATCGATGCCGGCTTGCCTGATTGCCGCCAGGTGCGCCGAGTCGTCGCGTCGCGCCAGCAGCCCGCCGTGGATCTTAGGATGCAGCGTTTTGACTCGCCCGTCGAGCATCTCCGGGAATCCCGTATGCGCGGAGACCTCCTTGACGGTAACGCCTTCCTTGTCGAGCAGCTTCGCGGTCCCGCCGGTGGAAAGAATCTGGATGTCGAGCGCGGAGAGCTCTCTCGCCAGCTCCACGATACCGGACTTGTCGGAGACGCTGAGCAGCGCCCTGGATACTTTCGTCACTAACCTTTGATGCGCAGCTGCTGCATTTTCTTGCGGAGCGTCGCCCGATTGATCCCCAGCATCTCGGCGGCGAGCGTTTGGTTGCCCGCAGCCCGGCCCAGTACGGTCTCGATCATCGGCTTCTCGATGTTCTTCAGCACCATCTCGTAGATGGACGTCGGTTTCTCGCCGTCCATGTCCTTGAAGTAGCGCTCGAGTGAGCGCTTCACGCACTCGGCGAGCTCGTTTGGGCGGCTCAAGCTGCGAGCCTCTGGACGGGGAGATCGTTTGCCATCAGCTGCTCGAAGTAACAGCGTACGGCAGAAGCCTGCGCTTCCGCGCAGACGAGCGCGTTCGCCTCGCGTCGCAGCGTTTCGCCCCCGGGAAGGCCACGCACCGTCCAGCCAATGTGCTTTCGCGCGATACGGGCGCCATGCTCCGGGCCGTACAGGTCATACAGGCCCTCCAGGTGCTCTACGAGCACGGATGCGATTTCATACAGCGGCGCGGGCGCGGCAGCCTCTCCGGATTCAAGAAATTGCGCGATGTCGCGAAACAGCCAGGGTTTTCCCTGCGCGGCGCGGCCGATCATGACCCCGTCTGCGCCGGTCAGCTCCATGACCCGTTTCGCGTCCGCGGGCGTTTCGATGTCGCCGTTCGCGATCACGGGAATGCGCACGCGCGATTTTACTTCGGCAATGGTTTCATATTCGGCGCGCCCGCCGAACGCACAAGCGCGGGTGCGGCCGTGAATCGCGAGGAGCTGGATTCCCGCCGACTCTGCGATATGAGCGACGCGAACCGCATTGCGCGACTCCGGCCTCGCCCCGGTGCGAATCTTGAGGGTGACCGGCACTTCCACGGCCTTCACCACCGCCTCCACGATCCGCGCAACCAGCGCTTCATTTTCCAGCAGCGCGGATCCCGCGTTGACGTTGCAGACCTTCTTCGCCGGGCAACCCATGTTTATATCGATGATCTCGGCCCCTTCCGCGACGTTATGACGAGCAGCCTCGGCCAGCATTTCAGGATCCGCGCCGGCGATCTGGACGGAAATGGGGCCGATTTCCCCTGCGTGGTTCGTCCGCAGGCGCGTCTTGCGGGAGTCGCGCAGCTCGGGCCTGGAGGAGACCATCTCGGAAACCGCGAGAGCTGCGCCAAAGCGACGCGCCAGCCGCCTGAATGGACGGTCCGTAATTCCGGCCATGGGGGCGACGAACAATCCGTTGCGCAGCGCGTGCGCGCCAATTCTCATCGCGTGGGTTGGCGTTACACGAACGAAAATGAGGGGAAGCGATTTTAGCCGTTCCGGCAGCGAAAAAAAACAGCTTCAGGCGAATTACGGCAGAGCAGAGGGACCGAATACCATGCGCCGCGCAAAAAACCTGCGGGGGATCGGCAGGACATCGAGCGCCGTCAAGGCGATACCGCGCGCAAGCCGGGATATGCGCCCCGTCCCGAGGAAGGCGCCCGCCAGCGCATCGGTGAGCCGGATCGTTGCGCCCGCATCGAGCCTTCGGCTGGCCCCATAGCGCGCCAGCGTGCCGGGTGAGCCCGGGTCGTCCGAATCGCGCATTACCTCCGCCAGATCCCATGCATCGCGCAAGCCGAGGTTAAGTCCTTGACCCGCCACCGGATGCAATGTCTGCGCTGCGTTTCCGATATAAACCGCGCGAGCCGCCACGCGCGTGGGGCGCACACGCAGAACCAGGGGCTGCAGGCTCCTGGACTCGACCGACATGGGTACCCCGATGTAGCTGCCGGCCGACGAGGACAATGCGGCGAGGAAGCGGTCATCATTCGCCGCGGCGAGCTCGCGCGCTCGATTTTGCGTGGTGCTCCAGATGACCGCGTAGCGGCCTTGCAGCGGAAGCAACGCGAGGGGGCCCTCCGGCGTGAAGCGCTCGAACGCGGTGGTTCCGGAGGGCGTTGCAAAGCCTACGTTCGCGACGATCGCTTCCTGTGCGTAGCGCTTCTCAGTTGATTCCGAGCTCCCTTCAGCGTGTACCAGGCAGGCTGCTCCCGGCGCCTCGCTTATTCGTCGAATTCCGCCTGCCGCGAGCCTGGCCTGAAGGGATTGGTGAAGGTCGGCGTAATCTACGACGTAGCCAAGCGCGGGCACCGAGCAATCCGCGGCGTCGAGCCGAACTCGCCCGAAGCCGCCCAGCTGAGACGCGTGCACGGCCTCGATAGGTGTTGTTCTGAGCATCTCCCATGCGCCGATCCGTTCCAGGATGAGGCGGCTCGCGTACGAAAGCGCGATCGGCCGAAAAGCGGCGGGACGGTGGGCCGCTTCGCGCGCGACCATCGCGACCCGCAGCCCCGAGCCCTGAAGGGCAAGCGCAAAGGCACAGCCGACGGGGCCGTCCCCCTGCACCGCAACATCAATCGACGATTCGCGCATCCCGCATCAGCGCTTCGATATCCGCTATCTTTTTGGGAGCTTCCGCGGTGAGGATCTCGCAACCCGCCTCGGTAACAGCCACGTCGTCCTCGATCCGGATGCCGATATTTCCCAGTGGTGCCGGTATATCGTCTGCAGCGCGTATATAGATGCCGGGCTCCACCGTAAGAGTCATGCCGGGCTCGAGCGTGCGCCAGGCACCCGCGCGCTTGTATTCTCCGGCGTCGTGGACATCGAGGCCCAGCCAGTGGCCGGTGCGATGCATGTAGAAGCGCTTGTAGGTTTCCTTTTCCATCACCTCGTCGAGACTTCCGCGGAGGAGCTTCAGGTCGAGCATTCCTTGCGCAAGAATCCGCACGGCGGCGTCGTGGGGCTCGTTCCACCGCCGTCCCGGACGGACCTTCTCTATCGAGGCAATCTGCGCCGATTGCACCAGCTCGTAGACATCGCGTTGCGCTGCGCTGAAGCGGCCATTCACCGGAAATGTCCGCGTGATGTCCGATGCGTACCCATCGAGCTCGCACCCGGCATCGATCAGCAGCAGATCGCCTTCCGCGAGCAGCGCATCGTTCGAAACGTAGTGCAGGACGCAGGCGTTGGCCCCTCCTGCGACGATAGGCCAGTAGGCGGGGAACTGCGCGCCGTTACGCCGGAATTCGTGGAGCAGCTCTGCCTCGATTTCGTACTCGTTTTTTCCGGGACGCGTCGCACGCATGGCGCGGCGATGACCTCCAGCCGCGATTCGCGCGGAGCTTCGCATCACGTGAAGCTCGTGCGCATCCTTGACCAGACGCATGCCGTCGATGAGCGTGCGTACGTCCTGTACCCTGTCCGGCGCGGCGATCCCGGAACGGGTCTTCGCCCGCGTCCCGTTAAGCCAGCGCGTAGCGCGCGCATCCCATTCGGCGTCCGCGCCAATTCCATAGAAAAGCGTAGGCTGATTTTCGAGCAGCGTTTCCAATGCCGCATCGAGCACACTGATGGGATGGGCCTCATCCAGGCCGAATCGCTCGCGTGCGGCCTCGGGACCATGCCGATAACCATCCCACACTTCGCGCTCGAGATTTTTCTCGCGGCAAAAGAGCAGTGTTTTCGCCTCCTCGCCCCCAACGACGACCAGGACGGCCTCGGGCTCGACAAATCCGGTCAGGTAATAGAAATAGCTGTCGAAGCGGTAGGGGTAATGCGTATCCCGGTTGCGGATCCGCTCAGGAGCAGTGGGTATCACCGCTACGCCAGAGCCCATCTCGCGTGCGAGGCGCGCGCGGCGTCCGGCGTAGATCGCAATGTCCGGGGCGGCAGCGCCGGTGGATTTCATTTTCGCGACGCCAGCAGGGCTTCGAGTTCGGCCAGGCGCTCGGACGTGCCGACATCCTGCCAGAGGCCGGCGTGATGCTCGCCCGTGAGCTGGGCGCGCTCGGCAGCGCTGCGCAAGATCGGGCCCAGCGCAGCCTTGGTTCCAGCTTCGATGTGTTCTACGAGCTTCGAGGACATGAGTGCAATGCCTGCATAAGTGTAGCGCGGCGCAATGTCGTTTCCGATGACTTCGTCCCGCAGGGAAAAGTCTCCCTTCGGGTGATGCGAGGGATTATCGACCAGCACCAGATGCCCGAGCACGCCACGAAGCGTGCCGCCGATCAGCTTCGAGTAGTCGATTTCGCAGTACACGTCCGCATTCACCACCAGAAAGGGCTCCTTGCCGAGAATAGGCAATGCATGGGCGATTCCGCCCGCGGTCTCCAGGGGCTGCGGCTCCCGCGAATAGGCGACCCTCAGGCCGTAAGACGAACCGTCCCCGATGCGTTCGACGATCCGCTCGCCGAGGTGAGATACGTTGACCACGATTTCTCGGCAGCCGGCGGCGGCGAGGCGCTCGAGTTGCCAGCCGATGAGCGGCTTGCCGGCAACCTCGACGAGCGCCTTCGGGATGGAATCGGTGAGAGGGCGCAGGCGTTCGCCGCGCCCCGCGGCGAGAACCATGGCCTTCATTCGAGATCGTCGAGAAGCCGGGCGAGCGGGTGGAGCGGCGCGTAGCGCCGCGATACCTCGCGCGCATAGCCGATAAAGCGGGGCGTGTCTTCGAGGTATTTCGGCTTCCCGTCGCGATAGCATATGCGTGCGAAAATCCCCAGCACCTTCAGGTGGCGCTGCAGTCCCATCCACTCGAACGCTCTCCAGAACTCGCCAAAATCGGCGTCGACCGGCAGGCCAGCCGCGCGCGCTTTCTCCCAGTAGCGAACGCACCAATCGAGAACCTGTTCCTCGTTCCAGCTGATGAAGGCATCGCGGAGCATCGAGACAGTGTCATAGGTGATCGGACCGATGACGGCATCCTGGAAATCCAGCACGCCCGGGTTTGGCTCGCTGATCATCAGGTTGCGCGGCATGTAATCGCGATGCACGTACACTTGGGGCTGAGCGAGCGCGCTTTGCATAAGCACGGTCATGACGGTATCCAGAGCGGATTTCTGCGCATCGCTCAAGGTGCGGCCGAGATGCCGTCCCACGTACCACTCCGGGAAAAGATTCATCTCACGGCGCAGGAGCGCTTCGTCGTAGGGGGGGAGCTCGCCGGCCGTGGTCGCGCGTTGCCAGCGCACCAGGCAGTCGGTCGCATCTGAGAACAGGCGCGCCGCGTTCTCCTGGTTCAGCTCCTGAAGGTAAGTGACCTTGCCGAGGTCCGCCAGAAGAAGAAACCCCTGCGCCAGATCCTGCGCGTACACTTCGGGCGCGTGCACGCCAGCCTTGCGAAGCAGTGCGGAAACGTGGATGAAGGGCCGGCAATCCTCGCGATCAGGGGGCGCATCCATCGCGACGAACGACCGTCCATCGTCCAGGGATGCTCGAAAGTAACGACGGAAGCTCGCGTCCGCAGAAGCCGGAGCGAGGGAGAAACGGGCGCCTTTCAGCTCGGAATGGAGCCAGCGCTCGAGAGCATCGAGGCGCGTATCCACGTGTATCATTGAAAATTCTAACATCAACTATAAGAGCGCTTTTCTCCGGCCCATGGCGCATCGCCACGCCGCGCTACTCGCGCTCGTCGCCGCCGCTGCACCCGTGCTCGCGCAGACCGGGGGCGCGCAGCCGGCGGCAGTGGAAGAGAAAGAGCCCACGACGATTGATGCGGAGCGCATTGAAGGCGTGGGCGAGCTCGATGTTACGGCGCGCGGCAACGCAGAGATCAAGCAGGACGATCTCAATATTTTTGGCGACGTGCTTCGCTATAACCGCGAGTTCGGGCGGATCGAAGGCGACGGCGGCGTCAGGCTGAACCTCGGGATCGAGCGGTTCTTCGGTCCACAGCTCCGCTACAACGTTCTCGACGACACGGGTCGCTTCGACCAGCCGACTTTCATCCTGCGCGGGGATGACGCGCCGGGGCGCGGCACGGCCGAGAGCCTCGAGTTCCGCGGCAAGGACCACTACCGCTTCAAGAACGCGATCTACACCACCTGCGAGCCGGGTCGGAACGACTGGGTGGTCGAGGCGAACCAGCTCGACCTGGATTACGAGGCATCGGAAGGTGTGGCAAGGGGAGCGCGCCTCAAGTTTTTCGACACCACGGTGCTGGCGTCGCCGTTCGCGATGTTCCCGCTCGACAAGACGCGCAAAAGCGGTTTCCTGAGCCCCTACTACGGCCACAACACGCGCCGCGGCACCGAATTTGGTCTTCCGTATTACTGGAACATTGCTCCAGAGCGCGACCTGACGGTCACCCCGATCTACATGACGAAGCGCGGCCTGAACATAAAGAACGAGCTGCGGTATTTCGATCGAGGATATTCAGGCGAAGCAAAAATCGAGTATTTGCCCGGCGACAAGTCGTTCGGTAATTCACGCCAGGGCGTCACCTGGCAGCACTATCAGAACCTTCTGCCGAATCTCCGCTACCAGATCGATTACAACCGTGTATCGGACGACCGATTCTTCGTCGATCTCGGCGGCAACGTGCGGCAGACATCGAACGGCGTCCTGAACCAGGAAGCGATCGTCAACTATGGCAGCTCGATCCTGGGGTTGGGTTACGGGGCGCAGGCAAGAATTCAGCGCTTCCAGACTCTCCAGGATCCGCTGGCGCCGATTACGCCGCCTTATCAGCGCATTCCTCAGCTTAATTTCAATACCGCGAAAAACGATATCGGCGGCTTGGTGGACGCGAGCCTGCCCATTGAGTTTGTTCACTTCACGCATCCGACGTTCGTCCGCGGATCGCGGGTCGTGATGAACCCCACTTTCGCTGCCCCGAAGCTGAGCCCGGGTTGGTTCGTTACGCCCAAGGCCGGCTTGTTCTTCTCCAACTACAGCCTTAATCAAGTGGCGCCCGGCGAGTCGACAGCGCCGCGCAATTCGATTCCCTGGTTCAGCATGGACAGCGGGCTGATATTCGACCGGGACGCCCGCTGGTTCGGGGAAAACCTCACCCAGACCCTTGAACCTCGCGCGTACTACGTCTACGTGCCCTACCGAAACCAGGACAAGAATCCCCTTTTCGACACTGGATTGGCGGACCTTAATTTCCCCCAGCTGTTCACCGAGAACCGGTTCGGCGGCTATGACCGGTTCGGCGACGCCAATCAGGTGACGCTCGCGATGACTTCCAGGTTTCTGGCTAACAACGGCCAGGAGGCGTTTCGCGCCACGCTGGGGCAGCGCTTCCATTTCACCAGCGAGCGCGTCACGCAGCCGGGGGTCGCGCCGCGCGCCGCGAATACCTCCGATGTTCTGGCCTCCATCGGAGGACGCCTGTTCCGGTACTGGACATTCGACACGACGGCGGAATACGACCCGCACAACCACCGCGCGCAGCGCTACAACGCCTCCGTGCGCTATGCACCCGAGCTCGCCAAGGTCATCACCGCCAGCTACCGGTTCAACCGCGACACCATCCGGCAGATCGACATCGCCGCGCAATGGCCCGTAAGCCAGGGGTGGTACCTGGTCGGGCGGTACAATTACTCCCTGCTGGACAAGACGCTGCTCGAGGGAATTTTCGGCCTGGAATATAACGCCGGGTGCTGGGTGTTGCGCGTCGTGGCCCAGCGTGTCCAGGCGGCTGCGCAGGTGAGCTCGATGGGATTTTTCGTCTTTCTGGAGTTGAACGGGATCGGAGAACTGGGAACCGACGAAGCAGTCCAACTGTTGAAGCGGAACGTTCCGGGGTACACGGTGACAAACCCTGGAAATCAATTCCTCGTTCCACCCAGCGCGCGTCCGCGCCTGCCGTTCCCGATGGTTTATTGACGAAAACATGACCAGGATATTTCTTCTCTTCCTCCTTTTGGCGATTCCACTCGTTTCGGGCGCGCAGCGCGTGCAGCTCGTCGATCGGATCGTGGCCATTGTGAACAAGGAGGTGATCACATTTTCGGAGCTGAACGAATCGATCGCCGCTGCGGAGCGGCAATTGCGCCGCCAGGGGGTCCAGGCCCCGGAGCGCGAGGTCCTCGAGCGCCAGATGCTCGAGCGGCTCATTCTCGACAAGGCCCAGCTTCAGCTTGCCCGCGAACTCGGCATCCGCGTCGACGACCTGCAGCTCGACCGGGCAGTGCAGCGCGTGGCGGAGCAGAACAACATGAGCCTGGCGGACATGCGCCAGGCGATTGAGCGCGACGGCATCAATTTCGACGCGTATCGCGCGGACCTGCGCGAGCAAATCGTCCTCAACAGGGTGCGCGAACGGGAAGTGGACGACAAGGTCCAGGTAAGCGAAGCGGAAATCGACCTCTACATTGCCGAGAAAGCAAACCAGCAGGCCAACGAGAGCTTCGAATACAACATCGCTCATATCCTCGTGCGTCTTCCCGACCAGGCGACACCCGAGCGCATCGAGCAGGCTCGAACGAAGGCGGAACGCGCCCGCGGCGAGGCGAGCCAGACGGCTGATTTCGCCAAGGTGGCCGCCAGCTTTTCCGATGCTCCGGACGCGCTCCAGGGAGGATCGCTGGGATGGCGGACTCGGGAAAGGATTCCGGACGTTTTTGCGGAAACCGTCGCAAAGATGAAGCCGGGCGAGGTCAGCCCCGTGCTTCGAAGTGCCGGGGGATTTCATGTCGTGAAGCTGATCGAGCGCCGTGGCGAATCCGCGTCCTCCGCGCCGGTCCCGCAGACGCGCTTGCGTCATATCCTGGTACGAACCAACGAGGTCGTCTCGGAGAGCGAAGCGAGGCGCCGGCTACTCGATCTGCGCGAGCGAATTCTCGGCGGCAAGGAGGATTTCGCTCAGATGGCGCGCGTGCATTCGGAAGATCCGACGTCGGCGCGGGGCGGGGACCTGGATTGGGTCTATCCCGGCGACATGGTGCCGGACTTCGAGCGCGCCTACCAGGCTCTGGCGGTCGGAGAAATCAGCCAGCCCGTGCGCACCCCTTTCGGATTTCATCTCATTCAGGTTCTCGAACGCCGTTCCGCGGACGTGAGTCCCGAGCGCAAGCGCAACCAGGCAAGGCAGGCACTAAGGGAGCGCAAATCGGAAGAGGCGTACCAGGAATGGCTGCGCCAGCTGCGTGATCAGGCGTACGTAGAGATGCGGCTAGAGGATCGCTAGCGGCTCATGAAGCGTTCGCCGGTGATAGCGCTCACTTCGGGCGAGCCCGCCGGCATAGGTCCCGAGCTCTGCGCACGGGTTGCGAAAGACCATCCGCAGACGGCCCGCCTGGTCATCCTCGGCGACCGTGCGCTCTTTCGCGGATCGCGGGACGTGGAACATGTGCCTCTGGTGCGGCCGTCCGAACCCGGCAGGCTCGATCCCTCGAACAGTCCATATGTACTCGCGATTCTGGACCGTGCGGTACGCGGATGCCTTGACGGAGAATTCGACGCCATGGTGACGGCGCCGGTCCAGAAAAGCGTCATCAACGACGCGGGAATCCCCTTCACGGGACATACGGAATATCTCGCACAGCGCGGCGGGGCCAGCCACGTGGTCATGATGCTCGTGGGAGGTGGTCTGCGCGTTGCACTGGCGACGACGCACCTCCCCTTGGCCGACGTTCCGGGGGCGCTGAACCGGGAGATGCTGCTTCAGACGCTCCGCGTTCTGGATAAGGATCTTCGCCGCCGCTTCAGGCTCCCGGCCCCTCGCATCCTGGTCGCCGGCCTTAACCCGCACAGCGGCGAATCCGGTCATTTGGGCCTGGAGGACATCGACATCATTGCGCCAGCCGTCGCCGAGGCCGTTGCGGCGGGCATCGATGCCCGAGGGCCTCTGCCGGCGGATACTTTATTCGTGCCCGAACGGCTGAAGGATGGCGACTGCGTGTTGGCGATGTATCACGACCAGGGGCTTCCTGTGCTCAAGTTTGCAAGCTTTGGTCGCGGTGTGAACGTCACGCTCGGCCTGCCATTCGTTCGCACTTCGGTCGACCACGGAACCGCGCTCGATCTTGCTGGGACCGGCAAGGCGGATGCGGGCAGCCTGCGCGAGGCGGTAGAGCTTGCAATCCAGCTCGCATCATCCGCGTAAGCGATTCGGCCAGCACTTCCTGCATGATCCGCGGGTCCTGGCGCGAATCGTCGATGCGATCGCTCCGAGCGCGAGCGACCTCGTCGTCGAGATCGGGCCGGGCGAGGGCGCCTTGACCCGGCTCCTGGCCGGCAAAGCAGGCTCGCTCGAGGCCATCGAAGTGGATCGCGATCTGGTTGCCCGCCTTAAAGCTGAACTTCCCCCGCACGTCCGCGTGCATGAGGCCGATGCGCTGGAATTCGACTACTCCGTCTTTGCGCACGGCATGCGGATCGTCGGCAATCTCCCCTACAACATCTCCACGCCGCTCTTGTTCAATCTTGCGCGCTTCGCGGAGCGCGTTCGGGACATGCACTTCATGCTTCAGCTCGAGGTGGTGGAGCGCATGGTCGCGGCGCCTTCGACGCCGTCCTACGGGCGCCTGTCAGTGGCGCTACAGGGAAAGTTTCGGATGAAGAAGCTGTTCAAGGTTTCGAGCGGCGCATTTCGCCCGCCGCCGAAAGTCGAATCCGCCGTGATCCGCATGGAGCCCCTGCCAGCGATCCTCGATATCGACGAGGACCTGTTGCGCAAGGCTTTTTCGGCACGTCGCAAGACTCTAAGAAATGCCCTTCCCGGAGTCGACTTCGCTGCCGCGGGGATCGACCCGGGTTTGCGGCCCGAGAATCTATCTCCCGAGGACTACGCGCGCCTTTCGATGAATTCGATCTTGTAGCCGTCGGGGTCCTCGACGAAGGCGATCACGCTGGTGCCGCCTTTCACGGGGCCCGCCTCGCGAGTCACCTTTCCACCCTTGGTGCGCACGGCATCGCAAGACCTGGCGGCATTCTCTACCTCGAGCGCGACATGCCCGTAGGCGGTGCCGAGATCGTAGGTGCCTACGCCATAGTTGTAGGTAAGCTCCAGCACCGCCGTGCGATCTTCGGTGTCGTAGCCGACGAAGGCGAGCGAATACTTCTGCTCCGGCCGATCCGTCTTGCGAAGCAGCTTCATCCCGAGGACTTCCGTATAGAAGCGCACGGACCGGTCGAGGTCCCCGACGCGAAGCATCGTGTGCAGCATTCTCATCTTGTTCCCCTAATGATTGGAAGCGCGGCGCCGGCAAGCTCCAGCCGCTCCCGCGCCCGGCGCCAGTCAGGATACAGGCGCGACACCAGGCTCCAGAAGCGCTTTGAATGATTCATCTCCACGACGTGCGCGACTTCGTGCGCAACGACGTAGTCGGTCAGCGTCGGATCCAGGTGCACGAGCCGCCAATTCAACCGGATCGAGCCGTCTTCCATGCAGACCCCCCATTGCCCGCGCGCGTTGGTAAGGCTTACGCACGGCACCCGAACGCCCAGCTGCGCTGCATAGTGCTCGGTCCGGGGCACGAGTGTTTCCAGCGCCCGGGTCTTCAACCAGCCGACGAGGGTTTCGAGAACGCGCACCGGGCCGGGCGCGCAGACGATCAGGCGGTCGAACTCGCGCTTGACTGTGCGCCCGCCGTCGCGAACGTCCAGAAAAACGGATGTCCCGAAGAGCGGAAGCGCTTCGCCGCTCGTACCGCGAAGTACGGGCGGCCTGGGGACGAGGGCCCATTCATCGAGCTTGGAGAGAATCCAGCGTTCCTTGTCGCGCAGGAACGACTCGATGTCGCGGAACGGCGCGCGTATGGGCGCCGCGACAGTCATTCCCGCTGCGTCGATCGAGATTCCCAGCGTGCGCCGGCGGCGCCGCAGGAAGCGAAACTCGACCAGCCGGCCGCCGAGATTCAGCGAACGCGTATCAAAAAGGCTTAGTTGCTGGGGCACAGCGCTCTTTGTTGCTCTTCGATCCATTCTTCGGCGAGGGCGTTGATTGTCTTGGCGTCGCGATTCGACGCAACGATCGTTGGACCGATGCGGATGGTAACCGTGCCCGGTCGTTTTAAAAAAGCATTTCGCGGCCAAAATAATCCTGCGTTGTGCGCGACGGGCACCACGGGGACGCCGCTTTCCACCGCGAGCCATGCACCGCCGAGCTGGTAGCTGCGCCTTTCGCCAGGCGCGACGCGGGTGCCCTCCGGAAAGATTACGACCCAGAAGCCCTGCGCCAGCCTTTCGCGACCGCGCCGCGCGATGGCGCGGAGCGCCGCGATTCCCCGCGCGCGATCGATCGCGATCGGACTCATCAGGGCGAGCCCCCACCCGAAGAACGGGATCCAGAGGAGCTCGCGCTTCAATACATGGACCTGCGGAGGGAAGACGAGCTGGAATGCCATCGTCTCCCACGCCGACTGGTGCTTTGCAAGGATGACCGCGGGCCCGGGCGGGAGATTTTCCCGGCCCTCCACGCGCCAGTCTATGCGCAGGATCGCGCGCGCGAGCGCCATGACCAGCCGCGACCAACCGGAAATGATCCTGTATCGAACCAGCCGCGGCAAAGGAAATGTTGCGAGGGCGAGCAATGCGTATGGCGGCGTGAGGATGATGAGCGCGAGCGCGAAGAGGCTCGAGCGCGCCGCCGTCATGGAGTCAATTTCGCGGCGAAGGCGGAAAGATCGGCGAACACCTCGGTGCCGGCAGGCAGCTTGCCCTCCGCATGCGTTTTCTCTCCCTTCCCGGTCAATACCAGAATGGGGCGCGCACCCGCTGCCGCGGCTGCCTCGAGGTCCCGTTGCGCATCGCCCACCATGTATGCATCGCCGAGCGAAACGTTGAAACGACGTCCGATTTCGAGCAGCATGCCCGGGCGCGGTTTGCGGCACTCGCACGCCGAGTCCGCGGCATGCGGACAGAAAAAGAATGCGTCGATCCGGCCCCCGGCCTGGGCGACCGCGCGCTGCAAGGCATCGTGGATCGAGATGAGCGTGGAAGTGTCGAACAGGCCGCGCGCGATTCCCGACTGGTTGGTCGCTACTACGACGCGATACCCCGCCTGCGTGAGCCGGGCGATGGCGTCGACGCTTCCCGGAAGCGGACGCCATTCCCGCAGCGATTTCACGTACTGGTCGCTGTCGTGGTTGATGGTTCCGTCCCGATCGAGAATGACAAGCTTCATAAGTGCGGGCGCTAGACTACGCAGCCAGCTTCGAGATATCGGCGACGCGGTTCATGGCTTCTCGAAGCGCGCTCAGCAGGGCAAGGCGGTTCCTGCGCACCTCGATCTCCTCGGCCATGACCATCACCTGCGTGAAAAATGCATCGACCGGAGCTTTCAACACGGCAAAGGTCTTGAGGTAGCCGGTGAAATCGCCGTGCATGAACAACTTGTCCGCTGTAGCAGCCGCCGCCTGAAGGGCATCGAACAGCGACTGCTCCGCGGGATCCTTCATCGACTTCCGATCCGGCGTGCCGTATGACTCTCCCTTGGCGGCTGCCTGCTTCAGAATGTTCGCGACACGCTTGTTGGCGGCGGCGAGGCTTTCTGCCTCCGGCAGCGCTTCGAATGCCTTCACGGCCTCGAGCTGCTGCGGCACAGCGCTCAATTGCGCAGGCTGCACGGCGAGCACCGCGTCGACCTGGAGGGTCGAGAATCCCTGGTCTTTCAGGTAGCCCGCGAAGCGGTCGTAGATGAAGCCTTGCAGGTCGGTTTGCGCTTTTCCCTTGAACGGCGCGAATGCCGCATCCACGAGCTCCGGCAAAGCGAGCGAGAGCTTGCTTTCGACGATGATCCTGATCACGCCAAGCGCTGCGCGTCGCAGGCCGAAGGGGTCCTTGTCCCCCGTGGGTTGCTCGCCGATGCTGAACAGGCCGGCGAGGACATCGAGCTTATCTGCTAGCGCGACCGCGCACGCGACGTGTCCCTCCGGAAGGCGATCGCCGGCGAAGCGCGGCCGGTAATGCGTTTCCACGGCGCTCGCCACGAGCGCAGCCTCGCCGTCGTGCAGCGCGTAATAGCGGCCCATAGTGCCCTGGAGCTCCGGGAACTCTCCGACCATGCCCGTCAGCAGGTCTGCCTTGGAGAGCCAGGCTGCGCGTTCGGCGAGCGCTACATCGGTCCCGAGGCGGCGGGCGATGTCGCCCGCAAGCAGCTGCAGCCGTTGCACCCGTTCCAGCTGGGTGCCCAGCTTGTTGTGATAAACGACCTTTCCGAGCTCGGGAACGCGATGCTCAAGGCGCTGCTTGCGGTCCTGGTCGAAGAAGAATCGCGCATCCTCGAAGCGCGGCCTCACCACGCGCTCGTTGCCGCCGATGATGTGGCGCGGGTCGTCTACTTTCATGTTCGAGACGATGAGGAAACGAGGAAGGAGCTTGCCAGCGGTATCGAACAGAGGAAAGTATTTCTGATTCTGCCTCATCGTAAGGATCAGGCATTCCTGGGGAACTTCGAGATATGACCGATCGAACCGGCCGACGTAGACTACCGGCCACTCGACCAGCGCGGTTACTTCGTCCAGCAGATCGGCGTGCTCGCCGAGTCGCCCGTCCTGGCGCTTGGCCTCGGCGTTCAGCTGGCTTTCGATCTCGATCCGACGCAGGGCGAAGTCGGCGACCACCTTGCCCTCATCGCGCAGCGTCGACTCGTACGATTCGGCGCTTGCAAGGGTAAGGGCGCCGGACGATAGAAACCTGTGTCCAAAGGTCTTGTTTCCCGAGGCTGCGCCCAGCACGGTCCCGGAAATCACGCGCTCGCCATGGAGCATGACGAGCCCATGAACGGGCCGCACGAATTGCTCGTCACCCGCGCCCCATCGCATCATCTTTGGTATCGGAAGCGATCGAAGCGCGTCGCCGACAAGCTCGGGAAGCATCTTTTCCAGGACTGAGCCCTTCACTTCGATTCGAGCGACGACGACCTCGCCCTTGGGCGTCTCCTGGCGTCCAAGCTGTTCTACGGCAACCCCGTGTTTTTTCGCGAACCCGGCAATTGCCTGAGCTTGAGCCTTGGCGGGCGGACCGGAGACTTCCATCCTGCGATCAGCGCCGACGGCGCTCACCTGCGGGATGGAAACGGCCAGTCTTCGCGGCGTTGCAAACACTCTCCACCCCGAATAATCCCGCTGCTTGAGCTGATGCTTGACTAGGTCATCGAACAATCGATTGGCGAAGGCGCCGGCGAGCGCCTTCAGGGATTTCGGGGGAAGCTCCTCGGTCAGGAGCTCGACGAGCAGCGTCGCTTCCATCTAGGCGGCTTTCGCGCCATGCTTCAGCATCGGGAAGCCGAGCCGCTCGCGCGACTCGAGGTACGCCTGGGCTATGGCGCGCGCGAGCGCTCGAACGCGTCCGATATACGCGGCGCGTTCGGTCACCGATATCGCGCCGCGCGCGTCGAGAAGATTGAACGCATGCGAGGACTTGAGCACCATCTCGTAAGCAGGAAGCACGCAGCGGGCTTCGATCAGCCTTTTTGCCTCGCCCTCGAAGTTCTTGAAGGCATCGAAAAGCAACTCGACGTTGGCCAGCTCGAAGTTGTATCGCGACTGCTCGACCTCGTTCTGGTGATATACGTCGCCGTAGGTGATCCCGTCGACCCACACCAGGTCGAACACGCTTTCCTTGCCCTGGAGATACATCGCCAGGCGCTCGAGGCCATAGGTGATCTCCCCGAGCACCGGCTTGCAGGAGAGTCCCCCCACCTCCTGGAAGTAGGTGAATTGGGTCACCTCCATCCCGTCCAGCCAGACCTCCCACCCCAATCCCCAGGCGCCGAGCGTTGGAGATTCCCAGTTATCCTCGACAAACCGGATGTCATGCTCGTTCGGGTTGACGCCCAGGTGCTGCAGCGATTGCAGATAGGTCTCCTGGATATTCGCCGGCGAAGGCTTGAGCACGACCTGATACTGGTAATAGTGCTGGAGGCGATTGGGATTCTGTCCGTAGCGTCCGTCTTTGGGGCGGCGTGAGGGCTGTACGTACGCGGCATTCCAGGGTTCGGGGCCGATTGCGCGCAGAAAGGTCGCCGTGTGAAACGTCCCCGCACCCATCTCCATGTCATAAGGCTGCAGCAGGACGCAACCCTGGCGGTCCCAGAATTCGTTCAGCCGAAGGATCAGTTGCTGGAAAGTCGCCACGTGCGGATTTTACCGGGTCATCCTGCGTCGGGTGACGAATGCCGGGACGGCGAGCACGAGCAGCGAGAGCAAGATCACGGGCCAATCGCCGAATCGCACGTAGGGCGTGACACCAACGTAGCCTTGCGCCGCGATTTCGAGCTTCCCTTCCGAGAATTGCGGCAGTCGCGCGAGCACTCGACCGTCACGATCGATCGCCGCCGTAATGCCGGTATTGCTGGCAGCGAGGTGCATGCGCCCGGTTTCGATCGCGCGCAGCTGCGCGATCTGAAGGTGCTGCGCAGGGGCGAGCGAGTCGCCGAACCAGGCCACGTTGGATACATTGACCAGCAGGGTCGCGTCCGGCACCCGGCGGCCGATTTCGTCGCCGAATGCGTCCTCGTAGCAGATGTTGACCGCGATCCGCTGTCCTGCGACCCGAAGCGGCGGTTGCGCGGGCGCGCCGCGCGAAAAATCGGAGAGCGGAATCGCCAGCATCTGCATGACCCAGTTGAAGCCGGGAGGAATGAATTCGCCGAATGGGACCAGGTGTACCTTGTGATACGCCTGTCCCGTCGAGGATCCCAGCGTGAGCACGCTGTTGTAGTAAGCGGTTTGCGAGGTCCGATAGGGAACCCCGAGAAGCATATCGCCGCCATTGCGCGTTGCGGCAGCCTGCAGCCGCGCAAGCACTTCTGGCCCGATCGAGTCATAGAACCGCGGCAGGGCCGTTTCCGGCAAGACGATCAGGCGAGCGCGAGTCCCTTCGGCCAGGCGGGCGTAGGTTTCGACGATTCCTGGATAGCGCTCCGGGCGGAACTTGAGCTCCTGCTCGATATTGCCCTGGAGCAGCGCGACGCTCAGCGGATCGCCGGACGGCATGCTCCACCGCACATGACGGAGCGCCTCGCCGGCTGCAGGCAGCGCGAGTAAGACGGTAAGCGCAAAGATGATGTGCCTGCGCTGCACCAGCAGCCAGAGGGCACCCGCAAACGAGAGCGTCACGAAAGACACGCCAAAGACGCCGAGCAGCGGCGCATAGCCCTGCATCGGATAAGCGGTCGATGCGTATCCTGCCGAGAGCCACGGAAAGCCGGTGAAAACCCAGCTTCGAAGCCATTCACCGAGGGTCCATGCGGCCGGAATGAACACGCAGGCGCGTGCCCAGGCCGGAGAGGCCGCTCGCGACTGCAGCCAGCCGGCTCCGCCGGTGAAAAGCGCGAGAAGCACGCAGAAGAGGAAGGTCGCGAGCCCCGCGACTGGCGACGGCATTCCGCCGTACTGGCCCAGGCTTATGTAGATCCAGGACGCACCGACACCGAAAAGGCCGAGGCCGAAGGCAAATCCTGTCCAGAAGCTCTGCCGCGCCGGTGTCCCGTTCCAAAGCTGGATCAGGATCGCGAATGTACCCAACGCGATGGAGTAGAGCCCCGCGGGCTCGAATGCGAGGACCGTCGCGGCGCCGGCGAAGGTCGCGGCAGCGTAGCGCGTCGCCGCGTTCACGCCTTTTGCTTGTCGACGAGGAGCGTGTAGACGCGCCGGCTGTCGGCGCGAAGAACCTGGAAGCGTATCCCTTCGATGACGACCGACTCGCTGCGCTTGGGAAGCCGGCCGAGATGCGCGATGACCAGTCCGCCGACGGTATCTGCGGTCTCGTCCGGGAAACTCGTGCCGAGGGTTGCGTTGAAGTCGGCAATCTGGGTCAGCGCCTTCACGCGATACCGGCCACCCGCCTCGGGAAGCATGTTGTCGGAGGCTTCGTCAAAGTCGTATTCGTCCTCGATCTCCCCGACGATCTGCTCGAGCACGTCTTCGATGGTGACGAGCCCGGCTACGCCGCCGTATTCATCAACCACGATGGCCATGTGATTGCGGCTGGCGCGGAATTCCCGCAGCAGGACGTTGAGGCGCTTTGCCTCGGGAACGAACACCGCGGGGCGAAGCATCTCGCGAACGTTGAATTCCTCCTCGCCTGCGTAATAGCGCAGCAGGTCCTTGGCGAGCAGCACGCCGATGACGTCGTCCCGGTTTCGGTCGATGACGGGAAAGCGCGAATGGGCGGTGGAAATGACCTTGGGTATGAAGCTCTCGACAGGCTCGTTGATGTCGATGAAGTCCACCTGGGCGCGCGGCACCATGATGTCGCGGACTTGAAGCTCCGAAACGGTGAGCGCGCTCTCGATGATGGAGAGCGCGTCGGCGTCGAGCAGGTTGCGCGAATAGGCCGAGCGCAGCAGCTGCACCAGCTGCTCGCGGTCGCCGGGCTCGCGCATGATCAGCGCGGAAAGGCGCTCGAGCAAGCTGGGTCGTGTGGGATCGTTCATCGCCGGTCGGCGTGGCCGATTCGGAATTCTACCCCGTAGGGGTCCGTAAAGCCCAGGCGCCCGAGAATTCGAGCTTCCGCGCGCTCCATTTCGGACGCTTCGCCTGCACTTTCATGGTTGTAGCCGCGCAAATGCAGCATCCCATGCACCACGAGGTGGGCGTAATGTGCAGCGACCGATTTTCCCTGGCGGCGCGATTCACGGACGATGACGGGATGGCAGAGCGCGATGTCGCCGCGCCCTCTGCCATAGGGGAATGAGAGGACATTTGTAGCATAGTCCCTGTTCCGGAACGCCTTGTTCAAGAGGCGGGCTTCGCGCAGCCCGACGATCCTGAGGGTTGTTTCCGGACCGGCGGACGCGGCGCGCGCCCAAGCACGAAGCGAATTCGCCGAAGGAATGCCGCGGCGCGGCACAGCGAACTGAATCGCGACCGCATTTTCGTGGCTAGTCTTCCGCCGCGCGGTTGTCGTAGGCATCGATGATGCGAGCCACCAGCGGGTGGCGGACCACGTCCTTGGCGCTGAATTCGGTGAATGCAATTCCGCGCACGCTCGAAAGAATCTTGCGCGCCTCGATGAGTCCGCTTTTCTGGCTGCGACCGAGGTCGATCTGCGTGACATCCCCATTTACCACCGCCTTCGCGCCGAAACCGATGCGGGTCAGGAACATCTTCATCTGCTCGGGCGTCGTATTCTGGGCTTCGTCGAGGATGATGAACGCGTGGTTGAGCGTCCTGCCGCGCATGTAGGCAAGCGGGGCAAGCTCGATCGTGCCGCGCTCGAAGAGCTTGCCGGCCTTCTCGAATCCCATGAGATCGTAGAGCGCATCGTAGAGCGGGCGCAGGTACGGATCGACCTTCTGCGCGAGGTCTCCGGGGAGAAAGCCCAGGCGCTCCCCCGCTTCCACGGCCGGTCTCGCGAGGACGATGCGCTTGACCTTGTCGCGCTCAAGCGCATCCACCGCGCATGCCACGGCGAGGTACGTCTTGCCGGTGCCCGCGGGACCGACGCCGAACGTCAAGTCGTGCGCAAGGATGTTTTCTATGTATTGAATCTGCCGCGGGGTCCGTCCGTGCAGATCCGATCGCCGCGTCAGCAGCCTGGGGCCGCCGTCGTCGGCCTGCGGCGCGCTCCCCTGCAAAAATAGCTCGGTCAGGCCGAGTTGCACATCGTCCAGCGTGAGATCTGCCGGGGCCTGAGCATAGAAATGCTCGAGCGCTTGAACGCCCTCCCGTGCCCGCGCGCCGCGCACCGTGAAGCGCGCGCCGCGGCGCGCGATCGTGATATCCAGGGCCGCTTCGATCTGGCGCAGGTTCGAGTCCATGGCGCCGCACAAGCTCGCCAGGCGCAGGTTGTCTACGGGGTCAAGCGTCAGCTCGGCCTTGGGCGCGGAAGGCCTACTCTGCATCAACGAGTTCGCCGCGAAGCGTATGCGCAAGCGCCGCGGTAATGTTCACGTCGACGAAGTTTTCCGCCAGGCAGTCGGGTCCCGGAAAATTGACCACGCGGTTGTTCGCGGTGCGGCCGCTCCAGTCCAGGGCCGACTTTTTCGAACGGCCCTCGACGAGGACGCGCTGCGCCGTGCCGATCATGCGCTTGCTTGCGGCGCCCGCCTGCGACTCGAGCCGCGCCTGGAGGCGATGCAGCCGCTCGAGCTTTACGGCCTGATCCGTTTCGTCGGGAAGCTCTGCCGCCGGCGTTCCCGGTCGCGGGCTGTACAGGAAAGAGAACGAGCCGTCGAAATCGAGCTCCTGCGCGAGCCCCAGCGTGGCCTCGAAGTCCGCATCCGATTCTCCGGGAAATCCGACGATGAAATCGGAAGACAGGCTCAGCTCCGGCACGGCCTGCCGCAGGCGCCTCACGATCGAGCGGTACTCGAGCACCGTGTACCCGCGCTTCATCGCGGCGAGCACCCGATCGGAGCCGGACTGAACAGGCAGATGCACGTGAGGCGCGAGCTTGCGGATCTGCGCGTGCGCCTCGATCAACCGGGACGTGAATTCGCGCGGATGAGAGGTCGTGTAGCGGATGCGCTCGATGCCGTCGATTTCCGCGACGTACGCGAGCAGCTCCGCGAAGTCCGCTTTCGCGCCCTCGACATTGAGGCCCTCGATCTTGCCGCGCCACGCATTGACGTTCTGGCCAAGGAGAGTTACCTCGGCGACCCCTTGGGACGCCAGGCCGTCGATCTCCGCGATGATGTCCTCGAAGGGCCGCGAGACTTCCTCGCCGCGTGTATAGGGCACCACGCAGAACGAGCAATACTTGCTGCAACCTTCCATGATCGACACGTAGGCCGCAGCCCCATCGGCTCGCGGCGGCGGAAGGCGATCGAACTTCTCGATTTCGGGAAAGCTGATGTCGACCTGGGGCAAGCCCGTGCGTCTCCGGCGCTCCAGCAGCGTGGGCAGCCGATGCAGTGTTTGCGGTCCGAAAACGACATCGACGAACGGCGCGCGTTCGATCAGGGCGGCGCCCTCCTGGCTCGCCACGCAGCCGCCGACCGCGATCATCAAGCCGGGATTCGCGCGCTTGAGGTGCTTGACCCGGCCAAGGTCGGCGAATACTTTTTCCTGGGCTTTTTCCCGCACCGAGCAGGTGTTGAAGACGATAACGTCGGCGTCGTCTGGGAGCTCGGTGCGCTCGAGGCCTTCGGCTTCATGCAAGGCGTCGGAAATCCGGTCCGAATCGTACTCGTTCATCTGGCAGCCGAACGTGCGCAGGTACAACCGTCCGGGCGCCTTGGGCGATGAAGTGCTCACTACCTGTCGAGTTGGGCCGCTTCCTGCGGCGTGAGGATCCACACGCGCAGGATGCGGCCATCCTCATTGGCGATGTACTTGACCAGAGCGCCTTCCGGCACCGCGGCCGGTACGACGATCAGATTCGACGGGCCGCGGATCTGCGCCGCTGGGGCGAGTTCGCGCGCAGCGCCATCGATTTCGACCACCATGCCCTGGACGTGGCGGATGTTGCCGCGTTTGGCGTCGCCGGGGATAGTGCGCAACTGCGCGAGCGCACCGGTAGCGGTGGCCGCGAACACGAGGAGCAGGACCCAATGCTTCATGGACTCAGAAGGAAATGGTGGCGAATCAGGGACTCGAACCCCGGACACACGGATTATGATTCCGCTGCTCTAACCAGCTGAGCTAATTCGCCACGGTTTACGGGAAAATTCGGCCAATTATAAACCCAGCACCATTCGACCTTGTCATCGCCGGCGGAGGGCCTGCGGGGGCCAGCCTCGCCTGCGCTGCCCGGGACCTTTCCGTGGCATTCGTAGGGCACGGCCGGCCCCAAGCCTCCCCGACATCCGATGCTGCTTTCGACGCGCGCGTCTACGCGCTCAGCCCGGGAAACGTGCAATTCCTGCGCACACTCGGGGTCTGGGAATCGATTTCGAAGTCCCGGCTGGCTCCCGTTCACGCCATGCATGTGTTCGGCGACGACGGCGTATCGGCGATCAATTTCGACGCTTATCGCGCCGGGGTGCCGGAGCTGGCGTGGATCGTCGAGGATTCGTCGCTGCAGAGGGCATTGTGGGCCGCCATAGAGCAAAGCTCCAACGTCCAAGTCTTCTCGCCCGAGCAATGCCAAGGGGCTGAATGGCGAGGATCCGAAATTTCCGTCTCGTTGAGCGACGGACGCAAGCTCTCCAGCCGCCTGCTGGTGGGCGCGGACGGCGCCCGATCGCTGGTGCGCCGAAGCGCGGGAATCGCGGCGGCAGAAAAGGACTACCGCCAATCCGCTGTGGCGGCGAACTTCTTCTGCGAGAAACCCCACGGCAACGCGGCCCGGCAGTGGTTCATTCGCGGCGCGGTGCTGGCGCTTCTTCCCTTGCCGCAGCAACAGGTTTCCATGATCTGGTCCCTTCCCGCGGATGAAGCGAAGCGCATCGAGCAACTCGGGGCCGATGAACTCTGCGCCGAAGTGGCGGCTGCGTCCCGCAGTGCGCTGGGCCGGCTGTCGCTCGCGACGGCCCAACGAAGCTATTCGTTGCGCCGGATTTCGGCCGCGCGACTGATTGCACCTCGCGTTGCCTTGGTGGGGGATGCCGCGCATACGATCCACCCGCTGGCCGGCCAAGGCTTGAACCTGGGATTGCAGGATGTGCGCAGCCTCGCGGCGGTGCTGGCGGGGCGCTCGCCGAACCGCGATCCTGGCGACCCGCGCCTGCTGCGCCGTTATGAGCGCGAGCGCGCCGAGCCTATACTGTCGATGGAACTCATGGTGGACGGGCTTTTTCGCCTTTTCGGGTCCGCAAGCGGGACTGCGTCACGCTTGCGCAACGCCGGTTTGAACTTGGCGGAGCGAGCACCGGTCATAAAGAACCTCTTGATGCGTCACGCCATGGGTTGAATGGGAGAGCCGATGTTCAGAATCGCCGTGTTCCTGATGTTCCTTCTGCCCCTGGCATCCCAGGCGGACGAAGCTGCGATCCGCAAGGCGCTCGCGAATCAGCTGGGAGGGGTCAAGATCGAGGGCATTCAGCCTGCTCCGGTGACGGGGCTGTGGGAGGTGCGCCTAAGGACCTCGGAGGGCGTTCAAATTGTTTACATGGATGGCGACGGGAAGTACGTCGTCCAGGCAAACATTCGCGAACTGCGCACAGGCCGGGATATCACAGCGGAGCGCCTGCGCAAGCTGAACGTCATCAAGTTCGAAAGCCTTCCGTTCGACCAGGCCGTGAAGATCCAGCGCGGCAATGGGTCGCGGGTGATGGCGATGTTTTCCGATCCGTATTGCCCCGCGTGCAGGCAATTCGAGCGAGAGCTCGCCAAGATCGACAATCTCACGCTGTACGTGTTCATGTTCCCTGTCATCCGGCCCGCAAACAAGGAGCACTCCAAGGCGGTCTGGTGCTCACCCGACCGGGCCAAGGCGTGGATGGAGCTTGCGTCCGCGGCACGGCCGAAGGTTCCGGATGCCGATCCCGGCTGCGCCAACCCGGTGGACAAGCTGGTCGAGTACGGCAAGACCATCGGCGTCTCTGCCACGCCTACGCTGATCCTGCAGAACGGAGAGAAATTCAGCGGCGGCCTGGCCGCAGATGACCTGAAGGATTTGCTCGATCAGGCCTCGGCCGAGGTCGCAAAGAAACGCTAGTCGGCGCGCGGCGGCGTCTCGCCGCGCGGCCAGAGGAGCCACATCTTCCCCTGTTGGCGCATGCGCCCAGCCTGCGCTCCCGCTTCGTTTCCGGTACCCCAGAAGAAGTCCGCTCGGATCGGTCCCCGTATCGCGCCGCCGGTATCCTGCGCGGCAACCAGGCGCTCGAGCGGCTGGCTGGAAGACGGGTAGGTGGTCGCGAGATAGACCGGAGCGCCGAGAGGGACGAAACGCCGATCTACCGCAATGCTGTACTGCGCCGTGAGCGGAACACCGAGCGCGCCGATCGGTCCGTCGCCCTTGGAATTATTGACCGGCAGCTCCCGGAAAAATACGTAGCTCGGATTCTGGTTGAGAGCCTCCTGCATGCGCGAGGGATTCGCGGCCGCCCAGGCCTTGATGCCCTGCATCGACGCCTGCTCGAGGGGAAGCTCGCCGCGATCCGCCAGGTAGCGGCCGAGCGATCTGAACGGATGACCGTTCTGGTCGGCGTAGCCGATGCGAATGCGCTCGCCGGATTCAAGCCTGAGCTGGCCCGAGCCCTGGATCTGCAGGAAGAAAAGCTCGACCGGGTCCGACGTCCAGGCGAGGACGGGGGCGGGAAGGGCGGGACCGCGTGCATCACTCGATGAGCGTGCGCGCTCTTCAATTTCTCCGCGAGAGTAGTACGGCACCAGTCGTTTGCCTTCCAGCCTCCCGCGAAGGCGCATGTTGCGCACATCCGGGTTGACCGCGGCAAGGTCGACGGTGATGAGGTCCTCGGGAACGCCGTAGATCGGGTACCTGTTGGTCGCGCTTGGATTGCGGCTGCCGTCGATGATCGGCTCGTAATAGCCCGTGATGAGGCCGGAGTCGCGTTCTTCGGAGGACACGATCGCAAAAAGGTCGAAGCTCGATTCGAAAAAAGTTCTTGCGGCGCTTTCGTCTACCGGGGCTACCGCCCGCGCCTGCTGGCAGGCGCGGGCAAGCGGCCCGGGCCGCGGGCAACTCGCGATGAACGCGCGCAGGCTCGGCTCCAAAGAAGCGGCAGCCCACCCCGGTAGTTCCTCGAAGCGAGCGGGCTCATAGCGCGCGGTTTCCGGGGCGGGTTTCGCCGGGGGGCAGAGGGGGCACGCCGGGCAGGCCGCCGCAGCTGGCGGGCACGCGGGACAAGGAACGATTTCCGGCTTCGGACATGCTTGGAGCGGAGACTTGGGTTGCGCCTCGTGCTCGGGGGCAGGGGTGGCGCAGCCTGCGCAGAGCGCGCTCAGTACAATGGCCGCCAGCCAGGCACTCGGAGCGCGGGAAATGTGGGTCGTATATCTCGAAATCGGCGTCGTCATCGTGCTCGTCGCCGTGATCCTCTGGTGGACCTGGCCGCGCAAGCGCCCGAAGGACAAGTAAGCGGCGGCGCGAAATCTCAATGCAGCACGCGCGGCACCGACAGCGTGAACTCCGCGATCGGCGCCTCGAATCGAGTGCCGTCCGCCGCAACCATTTGATAGCTGCCGCGCATTGTGCCGACCGGCGTGGCGATCGACGCGCCGCTCGTGTACTCGTAGGTTTCGCCCGGCTGCAGCAGCGGCTGTGCGCCGACCACCCCGAGCCCTCGCACCTCCTGCACCAGCCCCTGCGCATCGGTGATGATCCAATGCCGGCTGATGAGCTGCGCCGCCGACAGGCCGTTGTTACGCAGCGTGATGGTGTAGGCGAAGACATAGCGGCCCGCCTTCTCATCCGACTGGTCGTTCAGATATTGGGTGACGGCGGTTACGGCCACATCGTTGGCCGTTCCCGAGGGTTTCTTCGGCCCGCGCTTCTCATCGCTCATGGACGCATTGTAAACTCGCCGCGCCCATGACCTTCCGCATTGCCCCCAGCATCCTGTCGGCGGATTTCGCCAGGCTTGGCGAAGAGGTGCGCGCCGTCGCGGCGGCGGGAGCCGATCTGATTCATTTCGACGTCATGGATAACCACTACGTCCCCAACCTGACGGTCGGCCCGCTGGTCTGCGCGGCGATCAAGCCGCACGTCTCGATTCCCCTGGACGTTCACCTCATGGTCAGCCCGGTGGACCACCTGGTATCGGAGTTCGCGAAGGCCGGCGCCAGCATCATCAGCTTTCATCCGGAAGCGAGCGCACATGTGGACCGCACGCTGTCCCTGATCCGCGAGCATGGCTGCAAAGCCGGCCTCGTTTTCAACCCGGCGACTCCGCTCTCGTTCCTGGACTACACGCTGGAGAAGCTCGACCTCGTGCTATTGATGTCGGTGAACCCGGGCTTCGGGGGCCAGAAGTTCATTCCCGGCGTTCTTCCCAAGATAGCCGATGCGCGAAAGCGCATCGCGGCGACGGGGAAAGACATCTGGCTCGAGGTCGATGGCGGGATCAAGACGGAGAACATTGCCGAGGTCGCGAAAGCAGGAGCCGATACCTTCGTCGCAGGCTCCGCAATCTTCGGCTCCAAGGACTATGCGGGCACTATCCGCGAGATGCGCAAACGGCTCGGCGTGATATAGTCGATCGCTGTGACGTCCTTCCAAAACCCCCGCGAAATCCACCTCTCCGCACTCTGGCGCCGCTGGCGCCCCTAGTCCTCACGCGTCCCCGCGCGGCTCGGCGGCGCGCAGTACCCGGTCCGCACGCAAGTACCAGTCCAGCTCCCGCAGTCGAAGTGGAAGACAGTCATGACAGAAGCCGAATTCAGGAAGCTCGCAGCACAGGGCTATACGAAGATTCCGGTCGTCGCCGAAGCGCGAGCGGATCTCTACACTCCGCTTGCGGTCTACGCGAAGCTCGCCAACGGTCCCTTTACCTACCTGCTCGAATCGGTGGTGGGGGGCGAGCGATTCGGGCGCTACTCTTTCGTCGGCCTCGCCTGCGCCGAGCGCATCGAGGCGCGCGGCACGACCGTGCGGCGCCTCCTGCGCGACGCGCGCGGCGCCGATGTATGCCTTGAAAAGCTCGAGGATGCGGACCCGAAGGCCTATGCCAGAGCCTGGCTGAAGCGCCAGCGCGTCGCGCCTGCGCCTCCTGCGCTCAAGTTCAGCGGCGGCCTGGTGGGCTATTTCGGTTATGAGACCGTTCGCCACATCGAGCCGCGCGCGTTGGGTCGGGAAAAGGCCGATGTGCTTGGCACGCCGGACATGCTCCTGCTGGTCTCGGACGAGCTTGCCGTCATAGATAACGTGATGGGCAAGCTTTATTTCGTCGTGTACGCGGATCCGCAGCAGGCGGACGCGCTCGGTGCAGCCCGGGTACGCCTGGATCGCCTTCGCTCGGGAATGCTCAGGCCGTTACCCGACAGCATGGTGCTTGGCGCCGCGGCGCTGCGCCGGGAGTCTCCGGCAACGCTCGAATGCACGTTCACCGAGGCGAAATTCCTCGAGGCGGTCGAGCGCGCAAAGCAATACATCCATGCCGGGGATGTCATGCAGGTTCAGATCTCGCAGCGCACGTCTCGGCGCTTCGATGCGCACCCGCTCGAGCTCTACCGGGCGGTGAGGGGGCTGAACCCCTCGCCCTATATGTTTTATTTCGACTTCGAAGACCACCACGTCGTCGGCGCGTCCCCGGAGATTCTCGTGCGTCTCGCGGGCGACACCGTCACGCTGCGTCCGATCGCAGGCACGCGGCCCAGGGGCGCATCGGCCGAGGCGGATGCTCGCGCTGCCGAGGAATTGCTGGCGGATCCGAAAGAGCGCGCCGAGCACGTCATGCTCATCGATCTGGGGCGCAACGACGTGGGGCGGGTGGCTGCGACCGGGAGCGTCAAGGTCACCGACAAGATGGTGATCGAGCGTTACTCGCATGTGATGCACATCGTGTCGAACGTGGAGGGCCGCATCGCGCCCGGGCTCGATGCGCTCGATGTGCTTAGAGCGAGCTTTCCCGCGGGAACGGTCACTGGCGCGCCGAAGGTCAGGGCGATGCAGATCATCGATGAGCTGGAGCAGGTGAAGCGGGGCGTCTATAGCGGTGCGGTCGGCTATCTTGGTTTCAACGGCGACATGGATCTCGCGATTGCGATTCGCACCGCAGTGGTGAAAAACGGCGTGCTGCACGTGCAGGCTGCGGCCGGTATCGTGGCCGATTCGGACCCGCGCGCGGAGTGGCAGGAGACGCATCACAAGGCGCGCGCGCTGCTGCGCGCCGCGGAGATTGCGTCCTCGGAGGGCGCATGATCCTCATGATCGACAACTACGATTCATTCACCTACAACCTGGTCCAATACCTTGGGGAATTGGGCGCCGAAGTGCGCGTGTGCCGGAACGACGAAGTCACGCTGGGCGAGATCGAGAATATGCGGGCGTCGCATATCGTGATTTCGCCGGGTCCCGGCACCCCGAACGAGGCCGGCATCAGCCTGCCGCTCATCGAGCGCTTTGCCGGACGGATTCCGATCCTGGGCGTGTGCCTCGGTCACCAGGCCATCGGCCAGGCTTTCGGAGGCGCCGTGGTCAGGGCGGGAAAAGTCATGCATGGGAAGACTTCACGCATCCGGCACGACGGAAAGGGCGTGTTTGACAAGCTGCCCAATGATTTTGTCGCCACGCGTTATCACTCGCTCGTGGTCGAGCGGCGGAGCCTGCCCCCGTGCCTCGCGGTGAGCGCCGAATCGGAGGATGGGGAAATCATGGGCTTGCGCCACACGACGCTGCCGATCGAAGGCGTCCAGTTCCATCCGGAGGCGCTGCTCACCGAGCACGGTCACGGAATGCTGCAGAATTTCATCGAGAGGAAACCGACATGAAGCAGATCACGATTGCCGAGGCCATCCAGCGCACGGTCGAGCACCGCGAGGTCTTCCATGACGAAATGCTGCACATCATGCGCCAGATCATGCGGGGCGAGCTCACGCCGGCGCAGATCGCGGGGTTCGTCATGGGGCTGCGCGTGAAGAAGGAAACCATCGGAGAGATCGCCGCGGCCGCGCAGGTCATGCGCGAGCTCGCGACCCCCGTGGAGGTCAAGGACGATCGGCACCTGGTGGACACCTGTGGCACCGGGGGCGACGGCGCGCACACCTTCAACGTCTCGACCTGCGCGGCCTTCGTCGCCGCCGCGGCAGGCGCGCGCGTCGCGAAGCACATGGGACGCTCGGTCTCCTCGTCTTCGGGCAGCGCCGAGGTTCTCGAGGCGCTCGGCGCGAATATCGCGCTCAGCCCGTCGGATAGCTCCGAATCGATCAACAGCCTGGGCCTGGGCTTCATGTTTGCCCCCGCCCACCACACCGCGATGAAGCATGCGGCGCCGGTCCGGAAGGAGCTCGGCGTGCGCACGATCTTCAACATCCTCGGGCCGCTCACCAATCCTGCGGGCGCAAAGAACCAGGTCATGGGAGTCTTCCATCCCGACCTGGTCGGCATTCAGGTTCGCGTGCTGCAGCGGCTGGGCTCGAAGCACGTGATGACGGTGCACGGCCTCGACGGGCTGGATGAGATTTCGATCTCGGCAGAGACTCTGGTGGGCGAGCTGGTGGGGGGCGAGGTGAAGGAGTACGTCCTCCACCCGTCGCATTTCGGACTGGAGCTCTACGACCGGCGCGCCATCGTCGTCCACACCGTCGAGGAATCGAAAGAGATGATCATGGCTGTGCTCGGCAACCAGCCTGGACCCGCGCACAACATCGTCGCGCTCAACGCGGGCGCAGCGATCTACGTCAGCGGAATTGCCCCGACGCTGAAGGAAGGAATCGTGAAGGCGCGCCAGACGATCGAAAGCGGCGATGCCCGGCGCAAGCTCGACGAGTTCGTCGCGTTCACGCAGAAAGCGAAGCGCGGGTGAGCATCCTCGAGCGCATCGTCGCCGGCAAGCGTGTCGAGGTCGAGTCAGCGAAGGCGCGCGTCCCTGCCAAAGCGCTTGAGGACAAGGCGAAGACCGCAACTCCGCCGCGAGACTTCTTGGGCGCGCTTGGAAAAAAGATATCGGCGGGCCTCCCCGCGGTGATCGCCGAGGTCAAGCGCGCGAGCCCCTCCAAGGGCTTGCTTCGTGCGGATTTTCGCCCGGCGGAGATCGCCAGAAGCTATGAGTCGGGCGGCGCGGCCTGCATGTCAGTGCTCACTGATGGGCCTTACTTCCAAGGCTCGGCTGCGGACCTGATCGAGGCACGCGCAGCCTGCGCTCTTCCGGTGCTGCGCAAGGACTTCATCATCGATCCTTACCAGGTCCTGGAGGCGCGCGGCATGGGTGCGGATTGCATCCTGCTCATCGCAGCCTGCCTGAGCATCACCGAGATGCAGGCCTTCGAGTCCGTTGCCCGGGACCTTGGGATGGGAGTCCTGGTGGAAGTGCATGACGAGGCGGAGCTTGGCGCTGCGCTCGAGCTGGCGACCCCGCTTCTCGGCATCAACAACCGCAACCTGAAGACATTCGAGACCCGGCTCGAGGTCACGCTCGATCTCCTGCATCGAATTCCCGCAGGGAAAACCGTGGTCACCGAGAGCGGCATTCTGGCTGCCGACGACGTAGCCCGGATGCGCTCGCACGGGGTACAGGCGTTCCTGGTCGGGGAGGCGTTCATGCGTTCAGAAGATCCCGGTCGCGCGCTTCGAACCTTATTTTTTTGAGAGCTCGTCGAGGGAGGCGCCTTTTCAGTTATTTAGGCCTATTAATCAGCGAGTTAATACGCCGGCGGCGCGTTCGTTCCTCAAGTGGATCTTTTCTATCTCTCTACAACCTATTGTTTAAATGAATCTTTACCCCTTGTTGCGCAACTGCCACAGTTTCCCCTGGCAAGGCTCGTTTCCGCTGGTTTTCGTTGCTTGCGGGCAAGCCGGATGTGGACAATGCCGCAAACCCGGGAAGCAAAGGGTTTATGGGTGGTGGCGCGAGAGCGCTGCCTTTAAGTCAAAAGATTCGAGGGGAGAAATCCTGATGCAAAAGAAACTTCTGGCAGTAGCGGTTGCAGGTGCGCTCGTCGCGCCGGCAGCGGCCATTGCGCAGTCCTCGGTAACGATCTACGGCACGATCTCGGACAGCATCGAGACGCGTAGTGCCACGGGCGGCGACGGCCAAATCCAGCCGGGTGCGGGCACGCTGGGCGGCAGCTCGCTCCGCGCCGGCCTTTCGGCAGCCGCTTCCGGCCAAGGGCCGACAGGCGTAAATGCCTCCGGCACGATCTTCAACGCAAGCACTGCCGGCTCGTACGTGACCGGCGCCGCGGGAGCGGTTGGCGTTGCCGATCTGGGCAGCCGTACCACCACGCAGGGCGCCGGCTCCAACTTCGGCATCCGCGTTCGCGAAGACCTGGGCGGCAGCATGTACGCCTGGTTCCAGGCGGAGCTTGCCGTGCAGTCGCAAGGCATCACGCCGATCAGCGCTTCGTCGGGCGGTACTGCTCCGACGTACCGCAACACCGGTCTCGCACTGGGCAGCAAGGCCTGGGGCGACATCGTGTTTGGCGTTTGGGACAGCCCGTTCAACGTCAACATGAACCCAGCGCCGCAGCATGCGCCGTATGGCAACGCGTCGACCAGCTTCTCCGCGCAGTTTTATGGCTCTTCTGGTCTCGGTGTACCGGCGACCAACTCGGGGCAGACGATCAGCGCGATGTGTAACTCCGGCGCTGTAACGGTCCCGTCGGGAACGACGGCGGCCGATCAGTTCGTTAACGCCCAGACGTTCACCGCTACTGCCGCGACCTGTATGGCGCACGGCATGTCGTTCCATCGCCGGATGACCAATTCGCTGCAGTACTGGTCGCCCAGCTGGAGCGGCTTCCAGCTCAAGCTGATCTATAGCGCGGAAGACCTCAAAGGCGCGAACAACCTCGCCGCGGGCGCAACGACCCTCACCCCGCGTGCTTGGGGCGGATCGCTCACCTACTCCGCCGGTCCCTTGTACGTCGGCGTCGGGTACGAGCGTCATAACGACTTCACCGCGCATGCAGTTCGCACTTTCGTAGGCAACGGAGCGATGTACATCGGCGGTGCGAACAACACCCTGGCGTACATCCCCGGCACCATCAACACGACCACGGGCGTCGGCATTTCGGGGTCGAAGGATGATGCCTGGAACTTCAATGCCCGCTACACGTTCGGTGCGTTCACGATCGGCGGTTACTACGAGCGCCTGAAGTACACGAACTCGTACGAGGGCGTCCTCGCGGGCGGCGAGCTGCAAGAGAGCCGCAAGCGCGCTTACGGCCTCGAAGGCGCGTTCGTCACCGGGCCGCATACGCTCGGTATCCGCTACGCCAAGGCACGCAACGTCGAAGGTTCGACGGCCGCGGTCGGGGCTGCTGGCGGCACGTTCGAAGGCGGTGGTTCGGGTGCTACGGGCTGGATTTTCGGCTACGCCTACAGCCTGTCGAAGCGTACCAGCGCGTTCCTGTACCACACGCGCATCACCAACGACACGAACGCTCGCTATCAGGGCATCGTGTTCAACGGCCTGACCCCGGCCCCGGGCGCCGACCCGCGTTACACGGGTGTCGGCCTTCGCCACACGTTCTAAGAATAAGACTCAAAGTTCTGTCTCGAACGGGCGCTTCGGCGCCCGTTTTTTTTTGCTCCGTCGGTTCCAGTTAAAATCGGCTCGAGATTCCATTGAGCCACCCCGACTTCGAAAAGCTTCTGGCGTTCTATCGCTTTGCACGCGATAACCGCCCGGAGACATTCCATCACCGCGAAGCGGTGGTGCCGCAGCCGTCATTCTTCTCCGTCGGTGCGCTCCAGCAGCATCTGAGCAATCCCCTGATTCCTCCGAACTTTCTGTTCCTCGCCCAGAATGGCGAGCAGATTCCTCTCGAGAAGGCGTGTTTCTACAAGACGGTCCAGCAGCGCCAGCTCTGGTGCATGGACAAGCGGCCCCTGGAGGATGCCTTGCGCAAAGGGGCTTCGGTCATCCTTGAAGGCCTCGACATCCTGGATCCGGGCATCAACGATTTTTGCGCACAGCTCGACGCGGCGCTGCCGTGTTCGCTCGTCAACTGCGTCGCATTCTTTTCGCAGCGCCAGAACGAGCTGTACCGGGGCCACATCGATACCGACGACGTGCTGGTCATCCAGGTGTCGGGCGAGAAAGTGTGGCGCCTCTTCGCCAGGCAGGCACCTCGCAAGGTGAACCTGAACGAGCTCCCGCCCGAACAGATGGGCGAGCAAATCGCGCAGTTGACCCTGCGCGCCGGCGATGCGCTCTATGTCCGAAGCGGAATTCCCCACGTATGCGAGACGCAGGCCGCCCACAGCCTTCATCTCTCGTTCGATTTGTGCGATCGCATCCCGAACGCTGAGGAAATCTGGCGCGCGGCCTATGGCCGCTACGAGCTCGCCTCTCTTGCGCCGTACACGCCTGCAGCAGAGGTTGCGAAGCGCCTCGGAGCGGAACTGCAGTCCGATGACCTCGCGGCCGCGCTTGCTCGCCGGCAAGAGGCTGTGCGGGCCGAAGCCCGCGTTTTCCGCGAGCGGATCGGCTGCACCGGGATCCGTGCGCTGGACAAGTTCGCGCCCGCGCCGGCGCAGCCCAAGCGGCCGTGACGCCGAACCCGCTGGATCGGTTCATAGGCGAATTCGATCGCGCGTTGCGTGCGGTGACCGGCGGATCTCCGGCGGCGACGCGCGATTCTCCGGCGTCAGCCCATCCGGAAGGGGAACTCGCGGAATCCGAGCGCCGGCACGCCGCGGCCCTTATGCGCGTCAATCATGTTGGAGAAATCTGTGCCCAGGCGCTCTATCAGGGCCAGCGCATGACCGCGCGAGACACCTCCACGAGGGAAGCGCTGGCGAAGGCAGCGCACGAGGAGGAGGATCACCTCGCCTGGTGCACGCTCAGGATCGAGGAGCTGGGCGGACGTCCGAGCCTGCTCAATCCCCTTTGGTATGCGGCGTCTTTCACCATGGGTGCCGCGGCGGGCGCGCTTGGCGACCGCTGGAGTCTTGCTTTTCTGGCGGAAACGGAGCGCCAGGTCGAGGCGCATCTGGAGAGCCATCTCGAAGCGCTCCCGTCCCAGGATAAGCGCACGCACAGCGTGGTGGAGTCGATGCGCGACGACGAGGCGCGGCATCGTCAGAGCGCGATTCAGCTCGGCGCAGCCGAGCTGCCGTCTCCCGTTAGGCTTGCGATGCGTGTCGCGGCCAGAGTGATGACGACCGTCGCGTACCGGGTATAGAAGTGCTGAGGGTGTTCATTGGATATGATCGGAACGAGTCAGTGGCCTTCTATGCGCTCGCCCATTCGATTCTGCGGCGTGCATCGATCCCGGTTTCGATCACGCCGGTCATGCGCACGCAGCTACGAAGTTGGTACACGCGCGAGCGCGGGCCGACCGAATCGACCGAGTTCAGCCTGACCCGGTTCCTCGTTCCTGCACTGTGCGACTTCAGGGGATGGTCGGTCTATATGGACTGCGACATGCTGTGTCGTACGGATATCGCGGAGCTGGCCGCCCGGATGGAAGACTCGCACGGGAAAGGCGTCCTGGTATGCAAGCACGAGTACGCGCCCAGCACGCAGCGCAAATTCCTGAACCAGGTGCAAACGCGGTATCCGAGAAAGAACTGGTCGAGCCTCATCGCATTCAACAACGCCGCATGCACGGCGCTGAGCGTCGACTACGTCAACGAAGCCTCGCCGGCCGACCTGCATCGGTTCAACTGGCTCAGCGACTCCGCGATCGGTGACCTCCCCCTCGAGTGGAACTGGCTCGTAGGGGAATACCCGCGCAATCCGGAAGCGAAGATCGTCCATTTCACCATCGGCGGCCCCTACTTCGATGAATTCCGCGGCTGCGACTACGCGGAGGAGTGGCGTGCGGAGCAGGAATTGATGAACGGCGTCGTCACGCCTCGATGATCTCGAAGTCCTTGGTGATCTGCGCGGTCTTGCCGAGCATGATGGACGCCGAGCAGTACTTTTCGTGAGAGAGGCGGATGGCGTGCTCGACGAGGTTTCGTTTGAGATTGCGCCCGCGCACAGTGAAATGCATATGGATCTTCGTGAAGACCTTCGGATCGCTCGCCGCCCGCTCGGATGAAACCTTGACCTCGCAACCCGTGATGTCCTGCCCGCTTTTTTTCAGGATCACGACCACGTCGTAGGCCGTGCAGCCGCCGGTTCCCACGAGCACCATTTCCATCGGCCGCGGGGCAAGGTTTCGACCCCCGCCGTCGGGTGCGCCATCCATCGCCACAACGTGATTGCTTCCGGTTTCAGCGAGGAAGGTCATTCCGCTTGTCCACCTTACCGTGCATTCCATTAAAAATACCTTTCAAGTCATTATCTTAGGGTATTATTGCGCCGCAGCATAAAACGACGGATAATTTATCCGGGTCCAGTAGTCTCCTCCACCGCCTCGTCACTCGGAGGATTCGGCGTCTCTCCTTCGGGCGGTGCCGTTTTTTTGGGTAGAATCACCGGCTTTTCGAAATCGGCAATGAAAACCTACACGGCCAAAGCAGGACAAGTTGAGCAGGGCTGGTACGTCGTCGACGCCCAGAACAAGGTGCTTGGCCGTCTGGCGACGCAGATCGCATCACGCCTGCGCGGAAAGCATAAACCCGAATACACCCCTCACGTTGATACGGGCGACTACATCGTCGTCGTGAACGCCTCAAAGGTGCGGGTCACCGGCCGCAAAGCCGAGGACAAGACCTATTACCGGCATACCGGTTTCCCCGGCGGCATCCGGCAAGTGAATTTTGCGAAGCTCCAAGCCGCCAAACCCGAGCGCGCGCTTCAGCGTGCGGTCAAGGGCATGCTCCCAAAGGGCCCGTTGGGATACGCCATGCTGCGCAAGCTCAAGGTCTATGCCGGCGACACGCATCCGCATTCAGCACAGCAACCGAAATCCCTGGAGATCTGATGGTCGGCGATTATTACTACGGTACCGGGCGGCGCAAGAGCGCAGTCGCACGCGTGTTCATCAAGCCCGGGAAGGGTGATTTTGTCGTCAATGGCAAGCCGGTCGACGTGTTCTTCGCGCGCGAAACGGGGCGCATGGTTGTCCGCCAGCCGCTCGAGCTCACCAAGAATCCCTCCACCTTCGACATCCGTGTGAACGTCTACGGCGGCGGCGAGAGCGGGCAGGCGGGTGCGGTGCGCCACGGCATCACGCGCGCACTCATCGAGTATGATGCGGGACTGAAGCCGACCCTTAGCGCTGCTGGATTGGTGACGCGCGATGCGCGCGAGGTCGAGCGAAAGAAGGTCGGCTTTCACAAGGCGAGGCGGCGCAAGCAATACTCGAAGCGTTGAACCGAAAGTATTCGGATCGAAAGCCGCCTCCGGGCGGCTTTTGTTTTTTGCGGGTCGGATCGTAGCGGCAGGTACTTCATGATCAAGGTTGGAATCGTCGGCGGAACGGGATACACGGGCGTTGAGCTGATGCGCCTGCTCGCACAGCATCCTCAGGCGGAGCTTAAGGCGATCACCTCGCGAAAGGACGCCGGCACTCCGGTGTCAGCCATGTTTCCGAGCTTGCGCGGGCGTGTGCCGCTCTCGTTCACGGAACCGGACGCGAAGACCCTGCGCAGCTGCGATGTTGTCTTCTTCGCAACCCCTAACGGGGTGGCCATGAATGATGTTCCGGCCATTCTGGATGGCGGCGCGCGGGTGATCGATCTCTCCGCCGATTTCCGCATCCGGGATGTCGCGGAATGGGAGCGGTGGTACAAGTTGAAGCACGCGTCGCCGCATCTCGTGGAACAAGCCGTCTATGGATTGTGCGAGGTAAACCGCGATCTCATCAAAGGGGCGAGGCTGGTCGCCAATCCCGGCTGCTACCCAACCGCGGTGCAGCTCGGTTTCCTTCCGCTTGTGGAAGCAGGTGCGGTGGAGCTTGGACATCTCATCGCCGATGCGAAGTCCGGCGTGAGCGGCGCCGGCCGCAAGGCCGAGCTCAACCTGAGCTTCTCCGAGGCCTCGGACAACTTCATGGCCTACAACGTGCCCGGCCACCGCCATTGGCCGGAGATTCGCCAGGGACTTTCCCGCGCCGCCCGGAGCGATGTCGGGCTCGTTTTTACGGCGCACCTCCTGCCGTTGATCCGCGGCATCCACGCCACCCTGTACGCGCGCATCGCCAAGGACATGGATTTTCAGGAGCTGTTCGAGAAACGCTATGCAGGCGAAAGGTTCGTCGACGTCATGCCGCCGGGGAGCCATCCTGATACGCGCTCCGTGCGTGCTGCGAACGTGTGCCGCATCTCCGTGCATCAGCGCCCGCCGCAAACCAGCACGAAGGGCGTGCCTGGCGGCGACATGCTGGTCGTGCTTTCGGTGATCGACAATCTTGTCAAAGGCGCCTCGGGGCAGGCAGTGCAGAACATGAACCTCATGTTCGGCTTCCCGGAGGATATGGGGCTCGGACACGTTCCGGTCGTTCCGTAAGAGCACTACTACCGCGCAATGACCGGACGGCTCTGGAAGTTGCGGCAACGTTTCGGCATCGCGGCCCCCCGCGTTGCCGTACATAGCCAGATCGCCTGGTACTGGCGCTGGGTCGGAGTCGCCGTGCTGGTCGGGATATCCGCGGCCGCTGCCTCCTGGATCTACGATGCTGGACGGCGTTTCGCCGGCTTCGATCGTACCGAGGTGGTGCAGGAGCTTGCCGCAGCAAAGCAGGAACTCGAGGCCGCCCGCTCCGAGCTGGAGCGTTTGCGCGCCGTTGCAAATGCGGCTGACAACCGGGTGTCCATCGAGCGCACGGCACAACAGAAACTGGCTCAGCAGATCCGCGCCCTGGAACAAGAAAACGCCCGCGTGCGTGAAGAGCTCGCTACGTTCGAAAGCATGCTTTCGTCCGATGCCCGGAACGCCAACGCCGTACTTTCGATTCACCGCTTTACGGTCGAGGCCGATGTACTGCCGGGGGAGTATCGATATCGGCTGGTGCTGCTGACGCCCGCCGCGCGGCGGGAACGGGATTTCAGCGGCCGGCTCGAGCTGGTGGTGAATCTGACGGAAGGGGGGCGCAGTGCTATGATGAGTTTCCCAGAGCCGGCGGACGCCGGGGCTGCGGCTTTCCGGTTGGCATTCAGGTACTTCAGGAGAGTCGAAGGGACCTTCAGGGTCAGCCCCAAGGCGAAAGTGGAAAGCGTGCAGGTGCGGGTTTACGAAGCGGGCGTGGCTCAACCTCGCGCAACCCATACCACCACGCTTTGAAGGGACATTGGAAGGGGAACCATGTTCAACAAGACAAGCAAGCCGCAAAGCCGCATAGACAGCCTGATCGGCGCTACGACCCGGATCGAGGGCAACGTCATCTTTACCGGAGGCCTTCGGGTGGATGGGATGGTTCGAGGGAATGTGGCTTCGCTACCCGACCAGCCGGCCACGCTCATGCTGTCTTCCGACGCACGCATCGACGGGGAAGTCCAGGCCGCCCATATCGTCGTCAACGGTACGATCAACGGGCCGGTGCACGCGACCGAGACGCTCGAACTCCAGGCAGGGTCCAGGGTCAAAGGGGATGTGTATTACAAAAGCATTGAAGTCCACCAGGGCGCGGTCGTAGAGGGCCGCCTGGTGCACCATGCCGCCGAGGCAAAAGGCGTCGAGCTCAAGCTCGCGTCGGGCAATTGAAATCAACGACTGCCAGAGGCAGCCGAACCAGGAGTGAATCGATGAATGCCGTCACCGAAATGCCGTCCCCGCTGGTGTTCAGCGACAGCGCCGCGAACAAGGTCAAGCAGTTGATCGAAGAGGAAGGAAACCCGGACCTCAAGCTTCGCGTCTTCGTCACGGGGGGCGGATGCTCCGGATTCCAGTACGGCTTCACCTTCGACGAAGTACAGAACGAAGACGACGCCATCATGGAAAAGAACGGCGTTTCGCTGCTGATCGATCCGATGAGCTACCAGTACCTGACGGGCGCCGAGATCGACTATCAGGAAGGACTTGAGGGCGCGCAATTCGTGATCAAGAACCCCAATGCGCAGAGCACCTGCGGTTGCGGTTCGTCGTTCTCGGTCTAGTCTTCTTCTTCCCGGGCTCGCCTCTCCGGCGCCGTCGCGCGTGCGTCGGCGACCGCTCATGAAAGACAAGAAAAAACTCGCGACTTTCCATGCCCTGCAGCAAGCGATCGGCCATCATCGCAGCGGGCGGCTTGCAGAAGCCGAGCAAGGCTACAGGCAGGTTCTCAGCACCGAGCCTGAGCATCCGGAGGCGTTGCATCTTCTGGGCACGGTGGCGCACCAGGTCGGCCGCCCGGATGCGGCCATCCCCCTGATCGAGCGGGCGATCCTCCTCGACAAATCCAACCCCACATTTACGCAAAGCCTGGGCGGTGCCTATGTCAGCCTCGGCAACATGCTGAGCGACCGCGGTCAGCGCAGCGAGGCTGAAGCAGCGTATCGCCGCGGGTTGACTCTCACGCCGAATGATGCGGCGGCGCATTACAACCTCGCGATGCTGTTGATGGAAGCAGCGCGGTTCGCCGAAGCCGAACCGAGCCTGCGCCGGGTCATTGCGCTGCAGCCAAAGGATGCGGAGGCGCATTTCGCCCTCGGAAATCTCCTGGTCGGATTGCGACAGCTGGCCGAGGCGGTGGAAACCTACCGGCGAGCGATCAAGCTCAAGCCCGATTTTGTCGAGGCGGTCAATAATCTTGGCGCGGTACTGAAGGCGCTCGGGCGCCTCGACGAGGGGGAGAAAGAATGCCGTCGGGCGTTGGAGATCAATCCGCGTTACGCCGAAGCGCATGTCAACCTCGGTGGAATCCTCAAGGATGCCGGCCGGTTCGACGAGGCTGAACAGGCGTGCCGCAAGGCGATCGAGCTCAACCCCGGCTTGGCGGAAGCGCATAACAGTCTCGGCAGCGTCCTGCACGAGACCGAACGGCTGGAAGAGGCGGAGCGCTGCTATCGGCGCGCCATCGAGCTGGATCCGAAGTCCGCGCTTGGGCATTACAACCTGGGAAAGGCTCTCGCCGATTCCGAAAGGCAGGCCGAAGCGCTCGAGAGCTATCAACGGGCGCTTCTCATCCAGCCCGCCTACGTGGAGGCAAGCACCAATGCCGCAGGCCTGCTCCTTGAGCGGGAGCAATTTGAGCCGGCCGAGCAGCTTGCGAGGCACGCGCTGTCGCTGCGTCCGGATTCGCCCGAGGTGATGTCCACCCTCGGCGGCATACTCAGGAAGCGCGGCGTGCTGGCCGAAGCGGAATCGTTCTGCCGCAGCGCTATTGCGCTCAACCCGGCGCTCGCCGAGCCGCACGCGAATCTCGCGCTGATCCTCGGGACTGTAGGCAAGCTCGGCGAGATGATCGAATCCTATCGTGCATCGCTGGCGCTCAAGCCTAACGTAGGCGTTCATTCCAACCTGATCTTTTCTCTCGACCTGTTCGAGCAGACGGACATGGCCAAGCTTCACGCGGAACGCCGCGCCCTGTACGCGCAGCATGGAGAAAAGCTCGCGGATTCCCTTGCGCCTCGAGAAGTAAATTCAGACCCGCAAAGGAAGCTGCGCATCGGTTACGTTTCCGCCGATTTCTACCAGCACTCCGCCTATTTCGTTTTTGCGCCGATGCTTACGCGATATGAACGGTCGCAGTTCGAGGTGGTGTGCTACGCAAACGGGCCGGTGGAGGATCACTGCACTGCCCGTCTCAAGAGCTCTGTAGATGCGTGGAAGGTCATCCACGGAAAGAAGGACGACGAGGTGGCGCGGATCATCCAGGAAGACGGCATCGACATCCTGGTGGACCTTTCAGGGCACTCGGCTCGCCACCGCCTCATGGTGTTTGCCCGCAAGCCTGCCCCGGTCCAGGTGACTGCCTGGGGATACGCCACCGGCACCGGCATCTCGACCATCGATTACTTTTTCGCCGACCCGGTCATCGTCCCGCCGGAGCACAGGCGGCACTTCACGGAAGAGGTCGTCGACCTCGAGTGCTGCGTTTGCTATGAGCCTCCCGAGTATCTGCCCCAGGTATCGGAGCTTCCATCGCAGGCGGGCGCTCCCTTTACCTTCGGGTGCAACAACCGCATCGCAAAGATATCGCCGGAGATCGCCGCGGTGTGGGCGCGGCTTCTCGAGCGCGTCCCGGGCTCCAGGCTGTCGCTGAAGGACGGTGCCTTGGAGGACGACCTCACGCGAGAACGCTTCCTCGAGAGGCTTGCCGCTGCGGGAATCGATCGCAGTCGCGTGGTGCTCAAGGGAAAAACGATCCACGAAGAGCACCTGAAGGATTTTCGCGACATCGATGTCGGCCTAGATCCCTTCCCGCACGGCGGCGGCGTGAGCACTTTGGAAGCGCTGTGGATGGGCGTGCCGGTGATTACCCTGGTCGGCGAGACGACCGTGACGCGCCTGTCGGCGGCGATCCTAAGCGCAGCCGGAACTGCGGACTGGATCGCGCGCAGCGAGGACGACTATGTGGAGAAAGCCGCCGCCCTCGCGAGCGACCTACCGCGCCTTGCGCAGACGCGGCGCACGCTGCGAGCGTGCATGCAAGCCTCTCCAGTGGGCGACCTGGACCGCTACGTGCGCGCGGTCGAGTCGAAATATCGCTGGATGTGGAAGCGCTGGTGCGCTGAGCATCCGACGCCCGCTCCGCGCCAGGCTGCGTAAGGCCTATTCCAGCAGGGCGAGATTCGCGTTCGCGAGAAGGTCCAGGCGCGCAACGAGGGGCGTCGTCTGCGCGCGAAACGCGGGCAACTCCTGCGCGGCGATAGGCAGCGCGGCAGGCATCGCAATCGCAAGCGGATTGCGGGCCTCGCCGGCGATGCGGAATTCATAGTGCAGGTGCGGCCCGGTGGCCCAGCCGGTCTGTCCGACGAAACCGATGGTGTCGCTCTGCGCGACGCGTGCCCCGCGGCGCACGGCGATCCTGCTCAGATGAGCGTAGACGGTGGCGTATTGACCATGGTGGCGCAGGACCACCGCATTTCCGTAGCCGCCTTTCACCCCCGCGAATTCCACGATACCGTCGCCGACTGCCCGTACCCGGGTCCCGACCGGCGCGGCGTAATCGATGCCGGTATGCGCCCGCCACTGCTGCATGATGGGGTGATGCCGCATTCCGAAGCCCGAGGTGACGCGTGAAAACTCGAGCGGCGAGCGCAGAAAAGCCTTGCGCATCGCCTTGCCGTCGGGCGCGTAGTAGCCCGAGCCAAAGTGCACCGCGCGAAACGTCCGGCCCTGGTTAACGAACTCGGCTGCCTGCACCCGCCCGGCGCGCACCGGCCGTCCGGCGAGGTATTGCATGTCGTAGACCACTGTGAAGCGGTCGCCTTTGCGGAGGTCGCGGTGGAAGTCGACGTCGCCTCCGAAAACTTCAGCGAGCTGCATGGCGATGCTGTCCGGTATGCGCGCGGCGTCTGCTGCGGCGAACAGCGATGAGCGCACGACCGCCGACCTCATCTCGGTCTTGATTTCGAGCGGAGCGCGCTCCTCGCTTGGGCGCAGCTCGTCTCCTTCCGCGAGCACCTGGACGAGCGTGTCGCGCGATGTGAGAAACGACAGCGCGCGAAGGCCGCCGTCGGCATCCACCTCAGCGGTGACGAAATATCCGGGCCGCAGAGCCTGCATGGCGCGCAGCTTCACCAGCCGTGGAATCTGGGAATCCGCTATGGCGAGCCGGGCGAGCAAGCCTGACAGGGTGTCCCCGCGCTGGAAACGCTCCTCGCGCAGGTAAGTCGCCGGCTGGGGAAGCATCGCGTGCCCGAGGTCCACACGCAGCGCTTCGGTAAATGCGGTGCTCGGAGGCGGAGCCCCGTCCTGCGCGGAGGGAGCGATGGTGGCGAAAGCGGCCGCGACGACCGATCCGGTCGCAATACCGAGCAGGGCGCGCTTGAGCGTCGTCGACATCCTCATCATCCGCTAGAATCCCTTGATATTCAGAAGCCTGCGAAGTCTAGCAAAGAACGTCGCGGGCGCAAATCGATGATGTCACCGATCCAGCAGGCCATTGAGACCATACGCCGAGGCGCCGACGAGCTGATTGTCGAGGAGGAGCTCGTCCGCAAGCTTGCGACCGGCCGCAAGCTCCGCGTCAAGCTGGGCCTCGATCCCACGGCACCGGACCTGCACCTGGGGCATACGGTGGTCATCAACAAGCTGCGTCATTTCCAGGAGCTCGGACACCAGGTCCAGTTCCTGATCGGCGATTTCACCGGAATGATCGGGGACCCGACCGGCAAAAACCAGACGCGCCCGCCGCTTTCGAGGGAGGAGATCCTGAAGAACGCGCAGACCTACAGGGACCAGGTATTCAAGATCCTCGATCCGGACAAGACCCAGATCCTTTTCAACTCGGAGTGGTCCGACAAGCTCGGCGCCGAGGGGATGATCCGCCTCGCGTCGCGCTACACGGTCGCCCGGCTACTTGAGCGGGACGATTTCAGCAAGCGCTATAAGAACAGGGAACCGATCGCCGTTCACGAGCTGCTTTATCCCCTCATGCAAGGGTACGACTCGGTGGCGATGAAAAGCGACGTGGAGCTCGGCGGAACGGACCAGAAATTCAACCTGCTGGTCGGCCGCGAGCTGCAGCGCGATTTCGGGCAGGAGCCGCAGTGCATCCTTACCATGCCGCTCTTGGAGGGGCTCGACGGCAAGGAAAAGATGTCGAAGTCGCTCGGCAACTACATCGGCATCTCCGAAGCGCCGCAGGAAATGTTCGGCAAGCTCATGTCGATTTCAGACGACCTGATGTGGCGCTACTTCGATCTGCTCTCGTTCGAAAGCGCCGAGGCCATCCGGAAGTTGAAGGCCGACGTCTCGGCTGGGCGCAATCCTCGGGACATCAAGGTTTTGCTCGCCAAGGAGATCGTAGCCCGCTTCCACGGTACCGGCGCCTCGCACGCGGCGGAGGTGGAATTCAACCAGCGTTTCCGCCATGGAGCGCTGCCCGCCGATATGCCTGAAGTCGAGCTCGCGGGGTCCGCGACGACTACCTTCGCCCAGCTTCTCAAGCTCGCGGGCCTGGTGGAGAGCACCTCGGAGGCCAACCGGGTGATCGAGCAGGGAGGCGTCAGGATCGATGGGGAGCGGCTCTCCGACCGCGGGCTCAAGGTCGAGAAAGGAAGAACCTACGTCGTGCAGGTGGGCAAACGGAAATTCGCCCGCGTCAGGATCGCGCGGAGCGATGCGTGAACTCCGCGGATCTCGCGCAGATCTTCGAGAGGGCGGTCGCGCTTCATCAGCAAGGAAGGCTCGACGAAGCCGAGGGTCTCTATCGTTCGATCTTGAACGCCGTGCCGAACCAGGCAGACACGCTACATCACCTCGGCATAGTGTTCGCGCAGCGCGAGAATCATAACGAATCGATAAAGTATTTTCGACGCGCTCTGAAGCACAATCCCAGGTGGCCGGAAGTGCTCTCCAACATGGGCAATGCGCTGAGATCACTCAAGCGCCATTCGGAGTCCATCGCCGCGTATCGCCAGGCGCTCGCGATCCGTCCGGGCTTCGTCGATGCGCTCTATAACCTTGGCATTGCGTTGCACGACGGAGCTCGCTATGACGAGGCCGTCGACGTGTTGAAGGAGGCTCTGGCTGTGCGTCCGCACGACGCCGAGTTGTTCAACCTTCTGGGTGTCTCGCTGTCGCAATTGGGGCGCTACGAGGAGGCGATCGGCTCCCTGCGCAACGCGATATCGATCCGTCCTGATCTTGTCGCTGCGCACAGCAACCTCGGCAATGTGCTTGATGGAATGAATCGGTCGGAAGAAGCAATAGCGTGTCATCGTGCTGCCCTGGAACTCGATTCCAAGTTTCGCGATGCGCATCACAATCTGGCGAACGCGCTTCGCAATCTCCATCGCTATGACGAGGCCGCTGAAAGTTGCCGCCGCGCTATCGAGCTCGATCCTGGCTACCACAAAGCGCACAATAATCTGGGGAACATTTATGCCGAGCAGGAGCGCTACGTCGAAGCGATGGAGAGCTTCAAGCGAACTCTCGCGATACGCCCCGATTATCCGGAAGCGCATCTCGGATTGGGCATTTCGCTGAGCGCGCTGGGGCGTTACGAGGAGGCTGTCTCCTGCTTCAGGCGCGCCACTGCCCTGAAAAAGGACTATGCCGACGCCCATAGCAGCCTTATCTTTGCGTTTGGCTTCATGCCCGGAATTGGCTTCAAGGAACACGCGGACGAATGCAGGGCTTGGTACGAGCGCCACGGCCGGTCGCTTGGATCCAGAATCGGGCCTCACGGCAACGAGGTCGATCCTTCGAGGAAGCTTCGCATCGGTTACGTGTCGTCCGACTTCCGGCAACACTCGGCGAGCGCGGTATTTGGTCCGGTGATTCATCGACACGATCGCTCGCAATATTCGGTGGTGCTGTACTCGGGCGTTCGAGTCGAGGACGAAGCCAGCGTCGCCTATCGCCGATCTGCCGATTTGTGGCGCTCCACGACGGGAATGTCGGACGAGCAGTTGGCGGAACGCATTCGCGCGGATCGCATCGATATCCTGGTGGATCTTTCGGCATTTTCCGCAGGCTCGCGCCTGCTCGTGTTCGCCCGCAAGCCGGCGCCGATCCAGGTCACGGGCTGGGGTTACGCCGTAAGCACGGGTCTCGCGACGATGGACTACCACTTTTCCGATCCCGTGGCTGTTCCGCCGGAGGCGCGCCATCATTACACCGAAACCGTGATCGATTTGCCGTGTTGCGTCGGTTTCGAGCCACCGCAGGCGTCTCCCGACGAATCGCCAGCGCCTTCCTTGTCCGGCGAGCCCGTGACGTTTGGTTGCCTCAACCGCCTTTCCAAAATCTCCGATGGCGCGGCCAGGCTGTGGTGCCGTCTGCTGGAGGAAATGCCGAAGTCGCGGCTGCTCCTGAAGGATCGCAGGCTCGCGGATCCCGCCGAGCGGAAACGGGTGGCTGACCTGTTCGGCGCGCACGGGATCGAAGCGCAAAGGCTCGTGCTTCTGCCGGGGACATCGCAGTTCGAGCACCTTGCGGCCTACGGCCGTGTGGATGTCGTGCTTGACCCCTTTCCACACACCGGCGGCGTCTCGACCTTGGAAGCGTTATGGATGGGAGTCCCGGTGGTCACGTTGCTCGGCCGAAGTTTTCCGGCACGCGTATCCGGCGCGATCCTTTCTGCCTTGGGGTTATCGCAATGGATCGGCCACAACGAAGATGAGTACATCGCCATTGCCAAGGAGGTTGCCGAGAACACCGCCGAACGGGCAGCGCGGCGGGCCAGCCTCAGGTCGCTGGTGCGGACATCCATCCTGTGCGATGAGCAGTACTGTCGATCGGTCGAAGCCGCGTACCGGAATATGTGGATCAAGTACTGCGCTGAGAGATTGCCGCAGACGCAGCGATCATGACCCGACCTGCCTACGAGGTCTACGCGCTCAAGTACGCGCACCATGCCCGCCGCGCATCCGAGAACTTCATCGGCGGCGATCCGCACGATGGGCCGATGCCCCTCGACTACTTCGTGTGGCTGGTGCGCGGCGGCGGCAGGGAAATCGTCGTCGACACCGGGTTCTCGCAAGCGATGGCAATCAAGCGCGGCCGCGACCACCTGCGCTGCCCGGCGGCGGGGCTCTCCCTGCTTGGCGTGGAAGCCGCCGCGGTCAAGGACGTCGTCATCACTCATCTGCATTACGACCACGTCGGAAATTTCGACTTGTTCCCGGCCGCTACGCTGCACCTGCAGGAACGCGAAATGAGCTATGCGACCGGCCGCTACATGTGCCACGGATGCTTCAGCAACGCGTTCGAGGCGGAAGACGTGGTCGGCATGGTGCGCAAGGTCTACGCGGGGCGCGTTCGTTTTCATGACGGGGACGCCGAGATTTTTCCCGGCATTTCGCTGCATCTGATCGGCGGACACACCATGGGACTGCAGGTCGTGCGCGTCGCAACTCGCCGCGGCGCGGTTGTGCTCGCCTCCGACGCCAGCCATTTCTACGCGAACATGGAGCAGGCCCGGCCGTTCCCGATCGTCTGGTCGGTTGCCGAGATGGTCGATGGTTATGCAAGGCTGCGCGCACTCGCGGAGTCGGCGGAGCACATTGTTCCGGGGCATGACCCGCTGGTCTTCGAGAAATACCCTGCGGTTTCAAAAGCGCTGGAGGGAATCGCCGTCCGCCTGGATTAGCGCGTTACAGGCTCCGGCACGAAAAAGGGGCGGCGGGACGCTCCTTTTGTTGGTTGACTTCGGCAAAACCCTGCGTGTAACCTGAGTTCCGCCTTGCGAAACCATCTTTAGAGGAGGAGGGATCGTGATGAGGCATCTCCGGATATCGCTCGTATTCGCTTCCGCCGTACTTTTCGCAGCCGCCGCCCAAGCACAAGTCGTCACCCTGAAGATGCAGGCCACTTGGCCTGCGAGCCTGACGCTCTACGAGAACTTCACGTACTTCGCGGAACGGCTCGGGAAAATCTCCAACGGCCAGCTCAAGATCGACGCGATGCCGGCTGGTCAGGTGGTCCCTGCCTTCGAGGTGCTCGACGCCACGCACAAGAAGGTCCTGGACGGCGCCCATGCCTGGTCCGGCTACTGGGTCGGAAAGAACAAGGCGGCGATCCTGTTCACCGGAGGTCCCGGCGGGACATTCGGCATGGACATGATCGACGCGATCGGATGGATGCATCACGGCGGCGGCATCGAGCTCGCGCAGGAATTCTTCCAGAAGGAGCTGAAGCTCAACGTCGTCTGGATTCCAATCCTGCCCTCCGGGCCGCAGGCGTTTGGCTGGTTCAAGCGGCCGGTGAAGAACCTCGCCGACTTCAAGGGAATGAAGTGCCGGCAGACAGGGATGGCCGCGGAGGTCTGGCAGCGCATGGGGATGACGACGGTCAACATGCCCGGCGGCGAGATCATCCCTTCGGCACAGCGCGGCGTGATCGACTGCGCCGAGTGGGTGGGCGGAGTGGAAGACCTCCGCCTGGGCTTCCACAACGTCTGGAAGTATCACTACACCCCGGGCATGCACGAGAACGTCACGATCGGCGAGGTCGTATTCAACCAGGACGTGTGGAAAGGGCTTTCCGCGCAGCATCAGGAAATGATCAAGTCGGTTGCGGCCGAGACCTTCCTCATCTGGTGGGCAAAGTGGCAGAAGCAGACTTTCCAGCACATTGGGATCCTAAGCTTAGAATTCCACGTGGACAAGTTGTCGCG
>JADMIO011429262.1_pt1 | contig 47845 bp, 43 predicted proteins | sample 8958161 | NCBI WGS metagenome assembly JADMIO01 (sample SAMN16585339, study PRJNA669376) | soil metagenome | isolation source: Crop rotation soil | place: USA: Cullars Rotation, Alabama | collected 2011
TGGCGGGAATCCAGCTTCCGGCCGCGCCAAATCCCTTCACCGCCGGTCAGCTCGTTCTAACCGATCGGCTCAACGAGCTTTCCCTGCTGGCCGGACTGCAGCCGCTGCCCTCGACGGGCGGAGGCACGGGTGGCGGAGGATTGCCCCCGCTGCTGGTAGGCAGCTACGGGCAATCGCTCAACAATCTTTTCACGAACAACTTCCCGACCACGCTGGTCCAACTGCGGATCTCGATTCCGCTTCGCAATCGCACCGCGGAGGCAAACCTGAACAACTCGCTGGCCGAATCCCGGCGGATCCGCAATCAGCGCCAGCAGACGGAACAGTCGATTGAGGCGAGCGTCCGCAACGCCATGCAATCGGTGGATTCGGCGAAAGCGCGGCTGGAATCATCGCGAGTGGCCCGGCAGTCGGCCGAAGAGCAGTATCAGAGCGAGCAGCGCCAGTTTCGCGCGGGCACTTCCACGCTGTTCCTGGTCCAGCAGCGGCAGTCCGACATGATCACGGCGCGCAGCCAGGAACGGCGGGCTGAAGCCGACCTGGGCAAGGCGATCGCGACGTTCGAACTCGCCACCGGGACAATCCTCGAAACCAATAACATCCAGCTTCGGTAAACTCTAAACGTGCGGCTGGTTTTTGTTTTGGCGCTGGCTTTGCTCCCGCTGGGGACGGCCCTGGAGGCCGCAGGGATCACGCCTGCGGAGTATCAGCATCGCCGCGCCGAGCTGCGTAAATCGCTCGACGGCGTCATGGTTCTCTTCGGAGCGGACGAACCCGACGACCTGCATACCAGGTTCTTTCAGGAATCGAATTTTCTATATCTTTCGGGCTGGCGCGAATCAGGCGCGGTCATGATGCTGACGAGGGATAGCGAGGTCCTGTTTCTGCCTCCCCGAGACCCGCGTATGGAGCTGTACACCGGCAGCAAGCTTGGTCCCGAGGATCCGCAAGCGCCGAAGCAGACGGGATTCGACCGCGTCCTGCCCAAGTCGGCGCTGGAGTCGGCTTTCGTGAAGGTGATGGAGACCTCGCCGAAGATTTACCTGATCCCCGGGGATGTGCGCGGACAGAAGCTCAAATCGCTGGCCGTGTTGCACGGCGAAGCGGATGCGGCCCAAGTGATCGCACGGCTCCGCATGGTGAAATCACCGGCGGAGATCGACATGATCGCGAAGGCAACCGATGCTACCGTCGCCGCGCATCTGACTGGATGGAAGAAGACTCGGCCAGGCGTGTGGGAATACCAGATCGCCGCCGACATGACGAATGTTTACTTAGAGCGCGGGTGCGAGCGAAGCGCTTATCCGCCCATTGTCGGAAGCGGTCCGAACAGCGTGATTCTGCATTACGCGGCCAACCATCGCCGCCTGGATTCGGGCGAGACCGTGGTCGCCGACGTGGGCGCGGAATGCTCGGATTACGCCACTGATGTGACGCGGACCGTTCCCGCGGGAGGCAAGTTCACGCCACGGCAGCGCGAGTTATACGAAATCGTACTGGGCGCGCAGAAGGCCGCGATTGCAGCGATCCGGCCGGGCATGCGCCTGCGCGGCGACGGGTCGACTCTGCATAAGATCGCTTACGATTACATCAACACGCATGGCCATGATTTGCATGGCCAGCCGCTGGGCAAATATTTCGTCCATGGCCTGGGCCACTACGTCGGCCTCGACGTTCACGATCCCGGCGATCCTTCCGCTCCGCTTGAAGCGGGCACCGTGATTACCATCGAGCCGGGTATATATATTCCCGAAGAGAACATTGGCATCCGCATCGAGGATATCGTCGTGGTCACGGAAGATGGCTGCAAGGTTTTGAGCGCTGCGCTGCCGAGAGAAATTGCTGACATTGAAAAACTCGTAGGAAAATAGACAAGCTCGTTGGCAAGTAAACTCCAGATCGTGCAGTATGCCGCGGTGCTGGCGATCTGCTTTGCACTCGGGCTCCTGGCCGGATTCAACCCCCTGGCCGTGCGAATCGACACGCGTGCCTATGACGTGTTGCTTATGATGCGGGGCGACACCTGGACTCCGCAGTCCGTCGTCGTCGCGATCGACGGACCCACGCTGGGAGCCGGACATGGCATGCGCAACATCCGCACGATCCTGGCACAGACGTTGGACCAGCTCGCCATCGCGCAGCCCAAGGCAGTCGCGCTCGACGTAACGCTGCATGACGACGTGGATCCGACGGAAGACGCCAGGCTCGAAGCAGCGCTGCGCGCGACCAAGAATCTGATTCTGCCCTGCCAGCTTGCCGATCAGAACACGAAGTGGGAAGATCCCGCGCCGCGGTTTCGCTCGCTCGCGCCGCTGGGCCACGTCCACACGGAAGGCGATCGCCTCGACGGGGTCAGCCGGCAGATCACGCTGGAAGAAATCGCCGGAGGCCAGCGCCGCTGGGCTCTCTCAATGGAGGCTCTTCGGTTGACTCTGGGCGCAGGCAATCCGGAAGAGTCCCTGGAAGACGTGACCGTAGGAAACGTTCGCATCCCGGCGCCGCGCGAGAACGGACGCACTTTGCTGGTGCATTACCTGCAGCCGGGAACGATCCCTGCGATTTCTGCGCTCGAAATCGAATCGCATCGCGACCAGTTACGGGGCAAGACGGTCTTCATCGGCGTGACCGATTTCACCGCGGCGAGCGATCGACTGGTGAGTCCCTATGGCGCGAATTTCGCGGGCGTCGAGATGAATGCCCAGGCTTTCGAGACGATGGCGCAAGGCAAGTTTCTGGTTCCCGCGAGCAACGTCACCACGCTGCTGGTCTGCGTATTCTTGGCGATCGCCGCTGGGGCGATTTTCTGGCTGCTGGCCGGCTGGCGGGCTTACGTCGCAATCGTGCCGGTGCTGGCGGCCGCGCACTATTTTCTGCCGGTCCAGTTTTTCGCGCATGGGATCGTTCTTCCGTATGTCGCACCCGTGGCGGTCGCATGGCTGAGCTCCATCGGCGCCGCGACCTATCGCCACTTCATGATTCGCGGGGAACTGCAGCGATCGGAATCCGAGAAATCGCGATACAAGCAGGCGATTCACTGGGCCGCCCACGAGATGCGCACTCCGCTCACCGCCATTCAAGGTTCGAGCGAGCTGATGACTCGTTATAATCTCCCCGACGCCAAACGCGGCGAGTTGACCGAGATGATCAACTCGGAATCGAAGCGCCTGGCCCGGATCATTTCCACCTTCCTCGATGTGGAACGGTTGGCCGAGGGCCAGATGGAACTCAAGCAGGAGCCCCTGGCCGCGGCGGATCTGGTGGACACCTGCATGAAGCGCGTAAGACCGCTGGCGGAGCGGAAGCACATTCAGATGTCTCTCGACAACGCCGTGGACGGGACACTCCTGGGCGATCGCGAGCTGATGGAGTTCGCCCTCTACAACCTGCTGACCAACGCCGTGAAGTATTCACCGGCCGATACCGAAGTTCACGTTTATTCCGAACTGCGCGACGGCGAGCTGCGGCTGGCGGTTCGCGATCAGGGGATCGGCATCGACGCCAAGGAAATCAAGAGCATTTTTCAGAAATTCTACCGGACCAAGCGAGCCGAGGCTTCGGGCGAAGTGGGCACCGGCATCGGGCTCTCGATCGTGGAGCAGATCGTTTTCCGGCACGGCGGCCGCATTGAGGTCACCAGCACGCCCGGCAAAGGCTCTTGTTTTACCATGATTATGAAGGCCCACATAAGCACCCCAACGAATGCAGAAACTGCTGATCGTCGAAGATGACCAGTCCGTGCGGACCACCATGGTCACGTGCCTGGAGCTGGAAGGGTACGCCGTTGACGCCGTGTCATCGACGCGCGAGGCGCTGGAGCGTTTAGAAAAGCAAAGCTACCCGATCGTAATTTCCGACATCTATCTGGACGAGCGCACCGGCCTGGACGTTTTGCGCACCGCTCGCCGCACGAATCCCGACTGCCTGGTGATCCTGATGACTGGCCGCGGCAGCATGGAAACCGTGATGGCGGCGACCGAAGGTGGCGCGTTCGAATACCTGGCGAAGCCGTTCGAAATGGCCCAAATGGTGGATACCATCCGCCGCGCCGAGAAATCGCTGGGCGAGCCGGCGGACGATGAGGCCGCTTCGATCGACGATCTGCCCGAGACGGAGATGATCGGCAGCTCTCCGCGCATGATCGAGATTTATAAGACGCTGTCGAAGGTCGCGCCGACCGACGCCACGGTTCTGATCGAGGGCGAAACCGGGACCGGCAAAGAGCTCATCGCCCGGATGATCCATGCCAACAGCCGGCGCGCGCAGCATCCGTTTGTGCCGGTGGATTGCGGCGCGATCGCTCCATCGCTGCTCGAGAGCGAACTGTTCGGAACTCTGAAGGGCGCCTATACCGGCGCGGATCGCGATCGCATGGGCGTGTTTGAGGCGGCCAATAACGGTACCGTGTTTCTGGATGAAATCGGCGATATCGACCTGGGATTTCAGCTAAAACTGTTGCGCTTTTTGCAGGAGCGGGAGATCCGGCCGCTGGGCTCATCGCGCGCGAAGAAGGTCGACGTGCGGGTGATCGCGGCCACCAACAAGGACGTTCAGAAGCTCGTCGATGAGGGCAAGTTTCGAGAGGACCTGTGGTATCGGCTCAACGTGGTCAGGATCACCGTGCCACCGCTGTGCGAACGGGCGAGCGACATTCCTCTCCTAGTTCACTATTTCCTGAAGCGCTACAACGAGCGGTACAAGCTCGACACCAAGCTGACCGATCCGGGACTCAAGGCGATGGAGGAGTATAGCTGGCCCGGCAACATCCGGCAGCTACAGCACATGATGGAGCGGCTGACGATCCTAGCGCCGGGCGGCCGGATCGATGACGCGGCCGTTCGCCAGTCGATCGACCAGATGGATTCCCGCGACCATGCAAGCGACAGCCTGGCGGACACCGAGGCGGAGCAGATTCGTCGGGTGATGGCGGCGACCAATGGCAACAAGAGCCGCGCGGCGAAGGTCCTGGGGATCGAGCGGAAGACTTTGTATAGAAAGCTCGAGCGGATGGGGCTGTGAGACCAGATGCTAAATCGCAATGCAATCGATTTGATTGCCGTTGTCCTTGCTCTGGCCCTTCCCATTGCTATCGTCGTTCGCGCCTGGAGGCGTACGAAGTCATCGTCGAAAGCCGTCAGCAGTCCGAAGGAGCACGACGGACCTGAGCCAACCCAAGCTCAAGTAGAAACTGCGGAAGCAAGCATTCGTCAAAAGACCGCCGAGGCAGTCCGAATGGCGAAGGCTAAGGCGACAAAAAGCCTTCTAATCTTCCTGTCCACTATCGCTATCAGCGTTCCTTTCAGTGCCGGAATGCCGCTGAATGTGTATTTCATACCGTGGGGGCAGTTGGCCCTAATCGTGTCAGGCCTTGCGTTTGCCTTGGCGGTGTTCACCTGTTCGGGCATGGTGACTACGTGGCTATACAAAAGAGATTTGGAAAGATTGCGGGACGACTCCCAGCGGAGGCAATAACAGCCAGAATTACGCCATCCTGACGACCGTTCTGACGGGACTTTCAGCTCGCCAGTTTCTTCAAGATGTGCTTAGCAAGGAACTCATTAACTTCCCGGTGCCGAGGAACGGGCTGAGACATGCCCGTCTTCGGATTGCGATACCAGTCATGATTCCCACCGTGCCGGACGAGGACACATCCGTCCTCTTCGAGCTTGCGGATCAGGTCGGTCCGCTTCATCCAAGGGTCAGCGCGCCGGCCCGACGGATGCCTGGAATCTCACCGCTGGTCAGATCCCGATAGAGATCGCGAAGATTCGCTTCTAGTTCCTCGAGGGTTTCACCTTGGGTCAGGTAATCGGGGAACTCTTCGAAGTAGCCAAGCCACATTCCTTGGTCCTGCCAATGCATGTAACGAGCCGTGTTCATGCCATCAGTTTAGCCAATTTACGGCAGCAAGATGATCGTGCTCCGCGGGAAGGCGAAGCGCTTCCCTGCCTCGTCGATCACGTTGATTTGCGCCGTGTACTGGCCCGCATTCAACTTCGCCAGAGGCACCTGGAAGCTGAATGACGCGACGCCTGGACGATTCGGCGTCAGTTTGTTCTGGATCGCGGGCATCGACGAAAACGCCTTGCGCGCGCCTTGTAGCAGCTCGACCTGCGCCGTGAGATCGGGAGACTTGGAGGCACCCTCAGGAGCAGGATCGTAAACCTCGAAGTACACATACAGAGTCTGATCCTTGCGGAACACCCGCGTGATGCTGGGCACCGTCTTCTGTCCGTTCTGAATCAGGGGATGATTCGCCAGCGCGCGCTTGTCATTGTCGGCCGACCCGACCGCCGCCTTGACGTCTTCCTTCTGGCTACTCAGGATCACCGAGCTCAAGCGCAAGTCCTTGGAGGTCGAGAGATCCGGCACGACGAAGTTGGTCTCGAACGTGCCCATCTTGCCGGTCTGATTCTCGCGCGCCAGGAATCGCAGGTTGTACTTGCCGGGCGGAAGAGTGAGCCCGGCGTCGTACTGGAGATGCCGATGCTCGAGCTGCGAGGCATCCGCATCGCTGAGCTTGACGGGGATGTTGTCGCGCACGCCGCCGACTAGCTTGCCGGAGGGATTTTCGCGCACCTGGCCGATGAAATCGAAATCGGTGCTCGCCTTGCCGCCTTTTTTCGCCAGCGCCAGGACCGATCCGGGGATCTTGAGCGAGATCGGCACCAGATAGCGATTCTGCGCGACGCGAAAATAGTCCACTTCGAGAGCCAGCGGCAACTCGCTCACCGGATCGCCCAGCGTCAGAGCTTCTTCGAGCTGCCGTTCTTTGTCGCCCGCGGTGAATTTGGCGAACGTCTTGCCGGCGTAATACCCATTGCGGTAATCCACTTTGGCGGTCGACTGCAGTTCCTTGCCGAGCAGCTTCACCTGGATCTTGCGATACTTCCCGTCCTCGTTGCTGTTGGTGCTGTAGTAGCCCAGGATGTAATAGCTGCTGATGTCTTCCTGAGCCTGACGGATGCCCAAGGCGAGATCGTTCGAATCGACCAGAGCCTTGCCGCCAGTGTCCGATGCTAGCGTGTAGAGCGTGTCCTGCGAACTGGTCGTGCTGTTGCGGCGGCTGGACTGCGTGGCGCCGGTGAAGGCCCCTGATCCGCGGCCCGAAGCCGTGGAGGCGTCGCCTACGGGAGATTCGGCCGACAGCCCGCGTGCGTCGACGGGATAAAACGACACGTTCGCGCGCACCGCCGAGTTCACGGTCGCACGCAACTGACTTTGATTCTCGAGACCGGTGAGCGTCAGACCGCTGGCGAAATAGATCAGGGCTTTCTTTTCGGGATACGGCGCCAGCTTCTTGGTGGCATCTTCCAGCGCGCTCAACTTCCGATCGGTATTGAAGACGTTGAACTCGGTGTCGTCGGCCGTGAAGGTGCCGCTGTCATCGCTGGAATCGGCGCCCGTAGCGGCGGTGTCGGCGAGGCCGGCTCCTTCGCCGGTCGCCATCTTCTGGAGCCGCGAAAGCAGCCGATCGCGATCGGCGGTAAAGTCTTCCAGAACATCGAAGCGAGTTCCGTAAGCCATGATGGACACCAGATCCGAAGACGTCATCTGCTTGGTGACGAAATCGATCGCGGCGTCCTTGGCGCGGAGCTGATCGGCCTGCGGCATGTTGGAAAAATCGAAGAACAGGGCCACCAGGCGCTTGTCCTGATGGCGCTCGGGTGCCTTGTTGACGGCCGTAGTCACGGCTTGCCCCGTGGGCGCCTGGACGCGCTCAACACGTTCCAGAAGAGTCACAGGAGTGGGCGGAGGTGGAGTGATCGGGGCGAGAAGGTCGTTGCTGAGCGTTTCCAGCTCGAACACCGCGAGGTTCTGCTTCACGCCGTCTTCGTAAATCTCGACATCTTCCTTCTTGAGCGAGGTGAGCGGCTTGCCGTCTTTGCCCTTGACGGAGACATTGACCACCACCAGCTTGGTCTCGGTCTTAAACGTGACTTCCTGGGCAAACTGTTGTTGGACCAGCAAGGAAGCTGCCACGAGCAGAAGTAGAGGTTTCATGTTTTTCAAAACCGCAGGCGAACTGTAGCGGACATGGTCCGCATGCCGCCCGCTGAGGTCGCCAGTCCGTAATTCAGCGAGTTCACCACCGTGCCGATCCCTTGAATGTTTACGTGGTTCAGAAGATTGGTGGCTTGCACGTTGAACTCGACGCTCTTGCGTTCGCCAAGCTGGATCTGCCGCGCTAGTTGCAGATTCATGGTGAACGTTCCTGGCCCGATGATCGCTCCGCGTGACGAGTTTCCGAAGAAGCCCGCCGCGGGGACCGCGAAGGCCGCCCGATTGAAGTAACCCGAACCGGCATCGACCGGCAGGCCCGTGGCATCGGCGCGTACGGTCCCGACTACACCAGCACCGCCGACGTTTGAGGCATTCCCGAGAACGGTAGCGGTCAGCGGCCGCCCGCTGGCCACTTGCGTGGTGCCCGTGAGCTGCCAGTCTTTTAACGATTTCTGCAGCCAGGGCTGCTTCTGGAACATGGCGTTTCGGACCCCGACCGGCGATTGAGCGGTATAGTTCACCGCCAGCGTTTGTCCAGTGGGCGAATCGACACCACGTTCCGCCGCGAGATTCTGGGCATTCTGAGCCACGCCGCCCCCCAATCCCGACGCATTATCGATCAGCTTCTGGAAGGTGTAGACCACCTGCCACTGGAAGTTGTTGCGGAAGCGCCGGGTAACGCGAGCCGTACCGGCGTGATAAATCGAATTGCCGACGGGGCTGTCGTAGATAAAGCCCTGCGCGTTTCCGATCATGCGCTGCTGCTCGGCAGTCAAAACCGAGCCCGGCGGCGCGGCGTTGGGAATCGTCTGAATGTCCAGCCGTGTACCTTTCTGGCCGTTATAATCGATCTCCATTGCCATCCCGCCGGGCAGTTCCCGCTGGATGATGGCGTTCCAGGACGTGGCGTAAGCAGCGCGGTAGTATCGGTCCACCGCAAACGTGTTGGTGATGGTCACGTTAGCCGGAACATTCTCTAGACCATTGCTCAGGAAGAGCGGGTTCCGGATTGATGCGGTCTGGGAGTTTGTCGTGGAGAACGGCGGCTGCTGGGCGAGCCTGTTCCCGAGCTGGTTGTACACGCCCATGTTGTACGACCAGCCATAACCGGCGCGGAAGGTGTACTTGCTGCGCGCGCCTGGCTTCCACGCCACGCCGACGCGGGGCGAAAAGTTGTTTTTGTCCGGATTGATCAGCGCGGACGGGAAACGTCCGCTGTAAGTACCCAGGGGTGAATAGGAAATGTTGTTGACAGTCGTGTCGATCGCCGTTACGGGCGCTACGGCGCTGAAATTTGGCGCCACGTCCAGATTCGCGAGATGCCCGTATTTTTCCTGAATCGGGGTGAAATATTCGTAGCGCAGGCCCAGGTTAAAGGACAAGTTGTTGCGCACGCGCCAGTCATCCTGGCCGTAAAAGCTCATTGTCTGGGAGCGGAAATATTGATTGGATGCGCCATAGCGGACCGAACTTGATTGCGCGTAACCAAGTAGAAAGTCCGCAAGATCCCAACCTGTTCCGGGGACTGGCACCAGTTGTGTGGGATCTGCTTTGCATGCTGGAGTCAAAACCGCCAAGGAAGTGCAAAGCTCCACGTTACTGGTAGCGATTCCGGAGAATGTGAAAGTTCCCCGGCCATTCGAATCGGTGAGCGTGTTGGTCATGGCCTTGCTCCACTGTCCGCCCCAACCCCAGTTGTGCTTCCCGCGGCGATAGGTGAAGCTCTCAGAGAGGTTCAGCGTGTTGGTCGCCGTTTTGGACGGGTTCCCGTCGTTCAGGCTTTGATAATTCGTGAAAGACAGGGTGGGTGGGCCCGCATTGCGCGGATCCGGCGACGCCCCGGCGATCCCGAAGGCTGCGAGAGCGTTCAGTCCCTGCGTCTGGAAATAGGGGACCGTCTCACTGTAGTTCCGGTTGAAGCCGATCGTGAAATTGCTGAACATGCGCGGGCTGATGTTCTTGGTCCAGTTGATGTTCGAGTTCGAGCCGTTGCCCTGCGTTTCATCGCGATAGGTGAACGGGTTGACGTTCTGCCCATTGCGGTTCTGATAGTTCGATGTGAATGAGATCCGGTTGGTCTGATCCACGGTCCACTGCAGGCGCGTGTTGACGCTCTGCGAATTAGACGGATAAGCCGCCGTGTAGCGGTAATTCTGGATCAGGCCGCTGTAGGTCGGGAGCGGAATGAGATTGGATTGCAGCAGCTTCAGAGCGCTTTGATCGATGCGCGCGGTCGGGATGACGTTATTGGCGAACGGCTGGCAGCCGACGCCCGCAACGCAAGTGGTCGGATCGTAGATCGTGTTTCGTCCAGCGAAGTTGCCGCTGCGCTCCGCCGCGCTGGGCAAGGTCGCCGTCGCGTCGTAGGGATTCCGCGCGAGCGTTCCGTTGTACGTAACCGTGAAATTCAGAATCTTGCTGGCGTCGAACAGCTTGGGGATGATCAGCGGTCCGCCTATGTTTAGGCCGTAGCGATTGTTCGCGTACGAGCTCTTATTCTGCACCTGGCCGTTGAGCGAGAAAGGCCGCGCGTCGAGAACCGAGTTGCGTGCGGTGAAGAATATCTGGGTCCGGATCTGGTTGGCGCTTTGGCGCGCTCGGTTACCGATGAAAGCGGCATTCTGACCGCCGCGTCCGCGTCCACCGGGCCCACGCCCGCCACCACCGCCTCGTCCGCCTCCTCCGCCACCGCCTCTTCCACCGCCGAAGCCGCCGCCACCCGGAAACCCTCCGCCACCGCCGGCAAAGCCGCCACCACCGCCTCGTCCCCCACGACCCCCAGGGCCGCCGCCACCGGGACCACGACCGCCAGGGCCATCCGCAGCCGCAGCGGGCTGATCGCCTCCAGGCCCGCCGGGCCCGTTGAACTGGCCTCCTGGACCCAGGTCGCCGCCGGGACCGAATCCTCCGCCAGGGCCGAAGCCGCCGGGGTTAAAGCCGGCAAAATCCGCTTGATTCGTACGCAGGGCGTCGCTCACGGTGCCATTGACCAGGAACGACTCGTTGGAGCTATCGGCAGAGACCTGCGGCGTAAATTCCGCGACCGCTTCAGCGGGCGCAGCCGACAAACCTTGAGCGGCTTGCGCATCCTGCGCGGCAGGACGGTTTGGAGCTGTTGGAGGAGCCACGGCTCGCGCGGACAACTGGAGCGTGAGATCGAGATTGGTGGGTGTTGCCGCTACCTGGACGTCGCGGCGCAAATGATCGAAGCCGAACATATCGGCCTCCACGGTCCAGGCGCCGGGCGTCATTCCATCGAAACGGAAGGCGCCGTTGTCATCGGTGAGCGTGACCAGGCTGCGATCCGCTTGCGTCGCGCGCACGGTTGCGCCGGGAATCGGCTGGCCGCTCGCCTTGACCGTTCCGGATTGTGCAAGAGCGGATGGTCCAAAAACAAATGGCAGGCTCACTGCCAGAAGCACGAGAATCTTGAACACTGAAAACCGAATCCTCCCGTTCCGCAGTGGGCCCGCCAATGGGTGATAGCCGTTCTTATTTCTTCTTGAAGGTCATGTCGACCGGACCGCGGCCACCCGTCGATTGCAGCTTCAGTTCGCTACCCGCGAGTGTTCCCTTCCATTCCTGGGAAACCTGCTTGCCGCCGAAATCGCGCACAACCTTGAAGGACACGTTGTTCCCTTCGATCTTGCCCTCGGAAATATCCGCCGGACCACCCTTGCCGCCGTTGTCGAGCTTTCCGGTGAGGTCGCTCCCCTTGGACGACAGGGTGAGGGTTTGAGTCTGAGGACCGTTCTTGCCTTGAGTTTCGGCAGTCCAGGTTCCGTCGATATCGGCCGCGAGCAGCACCAAGCCGGTGAGTGCCAGCAGAGCCGTGAGTGTTACCAAGTACTTCTTCATAGTTCTAAGGATCCTTCCTTGAGTTAGGTTCGCCTTGAGTAGCGTTCAATGCCGCTACCGGAATAATGATGCTGCCTACCTGGCCAAAGGTTACATCCCAGGTCCTTAAGGCTCCTTAATTTCCATTGGTTTGCATCAACTTAACAGGACGGCAAAAGCCCGAAAAGGATGACGCGCTGCCGTGCGATTTCACAATAGCTGTGGTAGCGTGGAAGTTCCCAAGAGTATTGTCCGGATGAGACCGAACCTTGACACCCTGCGCCACGAAATAGAGCAGCACCTGGAATCGCGCGGGTTGGCCGTGTTTCGTAGCTACCCACGCGCCGAATCGGACCGGTCCCCGGGTGAGGCCATTCAGTGGGATTCCCAGAATTACCCTGACTACCGGGATTTCGTCGAAGCCGCCTGTGCCGCGGGCGTGCGCCTGATGACCCTGAATGCCCGCGAACTGACATCCGACGTGATCGAGAATGCCCTCGCGCAGCTTGCCGATTCGGACCTGGATCGCGACGAGCGTAGATCGGTCGACACGCGCCTGAATGAAATCCAGGCTTACGAGGGATTTACCTGCCAGGTGGAGCTATCCTTCGATCACGCCCAGCGAACGTACGTGTTCGAAGTCCGCACGGATTGGTTCGACGAGCTGAACGAGCTGGTGGATCGGATTGCATACGCCTGTCAAGACGACGGCGACGACAATCCCCTGAGCGGCTACTACTCGAACAACTGAAGATCGGCAAATGAAGTGAAGTGGACAATACCCGAGTGCGACGCGCGCGCCGCGGCCGAACTCGCGCGAGCGCTGGGGATTGCGGCTCCTGCCGCCCGTGTTCTTTGGGCTCGCGGTTATCGTTCGCTTGAAGATGGCCGGCGGTTCCTGGAACCTTCCATCGCCGATCTGAACGATCCCGCGCTGCTCAAAGACATGCCGGCCGCGGTCGCACGCCTGCGCCGCGCAATCGAGCAAAAAGAGAAGATCCTGCTTTACGGCGACTATGACGTCGACGGCACCAGCGCGGTGGTCATCCTGAAGAAGGGATTGGATCTGCTCGGTGGCACCGCGTCGTTTCATGTCCCGCACCGTTTAAAAGACGGATACGGCATGCGGAGCGAGGTGGTCGAAGACGCCGCCGCAGCCGGCGTTTCGTTGATCGTCAGTGTCGATACGGGAATTCGGGCGAACGAAGTAGTCAAGCACGCCGCGGGGCTGGGGATCGACGTGATCGTGACCGATCACCACTTGCCCGAGACTGAGTTGCCTCCTGCGGTCGCGGTGCTGAATCCGAATCGTCCCGACTGCGAGTATCCCGAGAAGAATTTGTGCGGCGCCGGCGTGGCTCTGAAGCTGATGGACGCGCTGATCCGCGATTTCGGCTGGGAGCAAGCCCGCCGCGAGCGCCTGATCGATTCGCTGCTGAAATTGGTGGCGATCGCGACCGTCGCCGACGTGGTGGCGCTCACCGGTGAGAACCGGGTGATCGTGAAGCGCGGCCTGGCGGGGCTCGATCGGGTGCGCAATCCTGGTCTGCGGGCGCTGCTTGATGTGTCGGGATTCCCGGAAGGCGAATCGCCCAACGCGCGCCAGGTGGCGTTTCAGGTGGCTCCACGAATCAATGCCGCCGGGCGCATGGCCACCGCCGCGCACGTGATCCAGATGTTTCTGACCGACGACCTGGAGGTGGCTCGCACGCTGGCTGCGAAGCTGCATGAGCTGAACAGCGATCGCCGGGATACCGAGGCGGATATCGTCCGTAAGATTTTCGACCAATGCGTGGAGCAGCCGGTGACGGATCTGGACGCCGCGCTGGTGTTCGCGGGCGAGGGTTGGCATCGGGGCGTGGTGGGGATCGTAGCCAGCCGCGTGGTGGAACGGTATCATCGCCCGGTTTTCGTGCTGGGCCTGGAAAACGGAATGGCTCAGGGTTCGGGCCGCAGTATTCCTGTGTTTCACCTGCTGGAAGCCTTGGAAGCGATGCCCGAACTGTTCGGGAAGTTCGGCGGGCACAGGCAAGCCGCGGGCGTCACGATGGACGCCGCCAAGGTGGAGGAGTTTCGCGCTCGCCTGCGGACGTATGCGGGCGAGCGGCTCACTCCCGCCGATTTCGAACGTGAGTTACCGATCGACGCGGAAATCGCGCTGGAGGAGATCGACGATGCTTCTGTCGCCGACATCCTGCGGCTAGCGCCGTTCGGTTTCGGCAACGCAGCGCCGACGTTTGCGGCGCGCAGCGCCGAGATCGCGGCTCCGCCCGAAATCATTAAAGAGAAGCATGTGTTTCTGAAGTTGAAGGTCGGTGGCCGGCTGATTCGCGCGAAGGCCTGGAATTTCGCGGATCGAGCGGCAGAGCTGGTTCCGGGTACTCGGATCGACATAGCGCTGCAATTTGAGGATGATCCTTATTCGGCGGCTCGCGGATACGCGCCGTGGCAGGCGATTGTGAGAGATGTTCGCGCGACTACTGCGGTGGCGACGGGAAGGTAGGAGAACTGGCTCAGTCCCGGCGAAGCGCGATCGCCGGATCGACGTTCATCGCACGCCGGGCTGGCACTCCGCAAGCGAGCAACGCGACGAAAGCCAGAATCACTGGAGCCGACGCGAGCGTGACCGGATCGTAAGGCGACACGCCGACCAGTTGCGACTGCAATATTCGATTCACGGCCAGCGATGCCGCAAGACCCAGGATCGTTCCCGCGACCACCGGCAACATCCCTTCACTGAAGATCATTTTGCGGATGTCTTCCACCGCGGCGCCGATCGCCATACGCACGCCGATCTCCTTCGTGCGCCGGCCCACCGAATGCGCGATCACTGCGTATAACCCAATCGCCGCAAGCACCAGCGCGATCGCCGCAAAGATGGGCGCGACCGTGGCATGTTTCCCCAGCTCGCTGTGCAGGGCATCCATGGAATCGCGATCGAACGCCATGTGCGCCTTCAAGGTCATGAACTCTTCGAGCGACACATCGGAATCGATCTTCTGCATCTCGGCTCGAATTGTGCCCGCCAGGGGCGCGATCATCCGCGTTCGAACCAGGAAATATGCGCGAGCCGGTGGGCGCTGGCGCAGCGGCACGTAAACCAGCGGCTTGAAATGCTGCCGCGTCGCGTCATTTTGCATGATGTTCGGAACCACTCCGACCACCGTCAGCCAATCGACCGGCCGATTCCGTGCCGCCGAACGAATACGCTTGCCGGGTTTTCACCGGGCAAGAATCGATCCGCAAAGCTCTGGTTCACCAGGGCCGCAGGCAATGAGCCCCGCCGGTCGCCGTCGTTGAACTCGCGGCCTGCGATTGCGGCCGGGGAAACCACGCGGAAGTAGTTCGAGCCAATCGCGAAAAATCCTACAGGCTCCCGGCCTTCCGGCGCCGCCGGTTTTCCTTCGATCTCGAAGGCTTGCTGATTCATGGAATAGCTTGGAAGCCTGTCGGCAAAGGTCGCCTCCTCGACTCCCGGAATCGTTCGTAAGCTGGTTTCCAGGCGCTCGTAATACGAATTTCGTGCGTCTATGTTTCGGTACTTGTCGGAGGGGAGCCTCGCCGATCCAACCAGAACATGCTCGGGATCGCGGGCGCCTGTGTCGGCATTAACGATCGAGGCGAGACTCCGCACCAGCACGCCCGCGCCTGACAGCAGAACGATGGCCAGAGCCATCTGCACCGCGATGAGTCCGGCCGCGAGCCGCTTTCCGCGCCGGCCCTGCGTTACCCCTTGGCGCTTCGCCATTGAGCACCCCATTTACGCCCACTTGCGTCACTCTCGCGACCGGGGCGAAAGAAAAGAGAATCGCAGCGCCGAGCGTGATCGCCGCCAGATACGAAAAGGTGCGTAAATCCACGCGGTAATCGAGAACCTGGTACATGGAGAGCGTCACCAAATCCCACTGGTGAATGCCCCATTTCGCGATCCACCAGCCGGCCGCTCCTGCCACCGCCGCGATCGTCAGGCTTTCCATGATTACCTGACGGATCATCCTGACCTGCCCCGCCCCCAGCGCGATCCGAGTCGAGTACTCTCGCGCGCGCCCGATGCTTCGCGCCAGCGAGAGATTCGCGAGATTGGCGCACGCGATCAGGAATACGAGCCAGGACGAGGCCCAGAGCGAGCCCCAAATCATTGATGCATCCGCGCCGCTATTTGCCTCGGCATGGGTGACTAGCGTCGGCACCACTCCGCCATTGGTCGCCGGATACGCTGCTTCCAACCGGCGATTGATGGTTTCGAGCTCGGTGCGAGCCTGCGGAAGACTTACTCTGTCGCGCAGCCGCCCGACCGCGAGGAATGCTGTAGATGTCGGTCCTCTTTGCTTGAGCTCGCCAGTCTGCACCAGCGGAATCCACAGGTCCCACTTAGTGGGAAAATCGAAGCCTTCGGGCATGACGCCGATGATCGTCGCCGGCGACCCGTTCATGTGCACGGACATGCCTACCACGTCCAGGCGGCTACCGAAGCGGTTCACCCAAAAGCGATGATTGAGAATTGCCACCATCGGCGCTCCGGGAACTTCGTCCGCTGGCTCAAAATCGCGGCCCAGCATCGGCTGAACGCCGAGAAGCCCGAAGGTGTTCGCACTGACGTTGAAAGCGCTGGTATCAAGCGGGCGGCCGTCGCCATCCTTGAACGAAATGCCGGATTCCGCTACGAACGCGAGACCCTCAAATGACTTGGCCTGGGTCCGCCAATCCTCGAAATCCGCGTACGAAATGAGGCCGCCGCCGGCCGCACGATGCTCTTGAATGTAAACCAGCCGGTCAGGTTGCCGAGCGAGCGGCAATCCTCGAAACAGCATCGTGTCCATGATGGCGAACACGGTGACATTCAACGCAATCGCGAGCGTCAGCATCGCAATCGCGGTCAGCGTGAACGCGCGGTCCCGACGCAAGCCTCGCCAGGCGAATCGGAGATCGTAGACAACCGCTTCCAGCCGCGTTTGGAGGGTGACAGCGGGCATCGGCGTGATTATACACGAGCCTGAATGCCCGCGATTTACTTTTCTCTTAATTCGAGAATCAGGCGCATGACCAGGGCTTCGATCTGCGTGGCGACGTCGCGATAGACCTCCTCGCTTTCGCCGATCGGGTCGCGGACCTTCCAGTCGACTATTCGAGCGGCCATCAGCGAGGGCGGAAGACGCTCGCCGCTCATGTTGATCACGACGTCGAATTTTTCCGCAGCGAACGTTTCGATGGGCTTTGGAAATTGGCCGTCGCAAGAGATCTTCTTCTCGCTGAGCGTCTGACGAGTGAGCGGGGGAAGTCCATACGCGGGCGCAATGCCGGCGCTCTTCACTACCAGCGCATCCGCCCCGTAGGCTTTCGCGAACGCTTCGGCCATCTGGCTGCGGCAGGCATTGCCGATGCAGACAAACAGGACGCGCTTCTTTGTTTTCGCTGGGGCTTGCGTATGAGTCTTCGCTGCGGTGGGGGCCGCCTGCGCCGCGGGTGGCCTGGGCCTGCGATCGCCGCCCATGCGAGGACGACCGCCCCTATTCCCAACTTTTACGTCGTCTGGCGGTACCATTCGAGCGTTCTCTTCAAGCCTTCCTCAATTGTGACGCGCGGCGCGTGACCCAAATCGCGAACGGCAGACGCGGTATCCGCCATCGAGTCCCGTACGTCGCCCGCGCGCGGCGGACCCATCTTCGCAGGTAGGCTCACGCCTTCCATCTCCTGCAGAAGCTTCCAGACCTGGTTGAGCGTGTACTGGTTGCCATTGCCCGCGTTGTACATCTTGCCGGCGACACCCTTGGCTTGCGATGCTTTCCAGCACAGCTCCGCAACATCTTCGACGAAAGTGAAATCGCGGGATTGTTCGCCGTCGCCGAAAATCGTGGGCGACGTCCGCGCGATCAGGTGCTTCATGAACAAGCTCAAGACGCCGGAGTACGGACTCGTAGGATCCTGGCGCGGCCCATAGACGTTGAAGAATCGCAGGGCGACGGTTTCGAGTCCGAAGCAGGAATAAAAAACCGAGCCGTAGTATTCGCCCAGGAGTTTCTGCACCGCGTAGGGTGACTTGGGCAGAGGCGTCATGGTCTCGGTCTTGGGGAGAACATCGGTGTCGCCGTAGGCTGATGAAGAAGCCGCATAGACCAAGCGCCGAACCTTGGCGAGCGACGCCGCGCGGAAGACGTTGAACGTCCCGTCGATGTTGACTTCGTGCGAAGGCACCGGATCGTCGATCGAGCGGGGCACGGATGGAATGGCGGCCAGATGAAACACCGTATCCGCGCCGCGAATCACAGGCTCCAGCGCATCGGCATTGCGGATATCGATGTTATGAAACTCGATCTGCCCGCGAACTTCCTGGAGATTGGCCTCATGGCCGGTGAGAAGGTTATCGATGACCGCCACTTTGCCCCGCTGGAGCAAAGTGCGGACCAGCGTGGAGCCGATGAAGCCCGCACCGCCGGTCACAATATATTTCAAGTCAGAAGCCATAATTTTCTAAATGGGTTAGTCCTTAAGCCGCGCGTCCATCTTTAAGACGAGCCACAATCACCAGCGACAGGCCGCGCCAGGGCAGCAGGAAATCGACACGCCGCCAGAACCATACAGTCTTATCCCACAGCTTAAGGCCGGGACGATTCATCTTCGCGCGATGCATAACTTTTCCGAAGAACCACCAGGATAGAGCGCCGATCTTGTTGATCTGATGTTCGCGCTCGATCTGGAAACCGTGGGCTTCCAGCGTCTTGCGCAGTTCCGGCTCATCGAACCGGCGCTTGTGCCCCATGCCCTGGTCGAGCGAGCTGAACAAGCCTTTGCCTTGCGGAACCAGCACCACCAAATCGCCGCCAGGTTTGAGGCATCCGGCTAGCGACGCGATCACGGAATCAGGATCTTCCACTGTCTCCAGCAGGTTCACGCACAGCGCGCTCGAGAACTGCCGCGACCACGGCTGGTAGTCGGAAGGATTTTCGGGATCCAACTCGCACACCGTGACGTTCGGAGTTCGCAGAAACCGGTTCCGCAGAGCATGCAGATAGAGCGCGTCTTTCTCCGCAGCGACGTAGAGGAGTTTCTTGCCCATCAGCCGGCCGGTCCAGTTTCCCAGGCCTGCGCCGACTTCGAGTATCGTGTCTCCCAAGTAGGGTCGAAGAATTTTCGTGATCCAGTTCTGATACTGCGGCGTCCCGGTGAGACTGTTGAGCAGGCCTCGTCCGTACGTCTCGGCGTACAGATCGTCGATGATCCAGAAATACAGGATCACGCCCAGCGCCTTCGCGCCGTCCTTCCAGCCAATCTTCTTGCCTTCTTCGTAGGTGCGACCGTGATAGCTGATAGGGACTTCGTACACGCGCAGCTTCCGCTTGGAGACCTTCATGGTGATCTCCGGCTCGAAGCCGAATCGGTCGCTGCGGATCGGAATACTCTTCAGCAGGTCGGTGCGGAAAACCTTATAGCAGGTCTCCATGTCGGTCACGTTCAGATTGCTGAACATGTTCGAGACCCAGGTCAGGAACTTATTGATCTTGGTGTGCCAGTACGGCAGCACTCGGCTTTGTTCGCCGGCCATGTAGCGCGAGCCAAACACGGCATCGGCATGGCCGTCGAGCAGTGGCCGCATCAGCTTGGGATACTCGGCCGGATCATACTCCATGTCGGCGTCCTGAACCAGGCAAAAATCGCCGGCGGCTTCCTGGATCGCGCGGCGGACGGCTGCGCCTTTCCCCTGGTTTACGGTTTGCCGAAACAGGCGGATGCGCGGTTCATTGGCCGCGAGACGATCGAGGATGGCCGACGTTCCGTCGGTGGAGCAATCGTCCACGATCACCAGCTCGCGATCCATATTTTCCGGCAGGGGCGCTGACAATACGAGCGCGAGGCTCTTTTCGACCACCGTCCGTTCGTTGTAGACCGGAATCAGGATCGAAAGAAGCATCGAAGTCTGGTATGGACGACCATAACGAAAGTATAATTGGGTTTGGCACCTAAACCCTACTCAAACCCCAAGAATGTGCTCTTAGAGAGCGATCTACAGACTTATCGGCTGTTTGCCCGAGGAAAAGTACGGGACGTCTACGAAGACGGCGACCGCCTGCTGATTGTGGCGACCGACCGTATTTCGGCGTTCGACTACATTTTGCCGACAGGCATTCCGGAAAAGGGCCGCGTCCTCACACAGATGACGCTGTTCTGGCTCGATTTCCTGAAGGACACGGTCCCGAACCACCTGCTAACCGCCGATGTGGGGGATCTGCCCCCCGAATTTGCGGGGCGCTCCATGTGGGTCAAGCGAGCCGACATGTTCCAGGTGGAATGCGTCGCCCGAGGATACCTGGTCGGCTCCGGGTGGAAGGATTACCAGAAGACCGGTGCCGTGTGCGGCATCGCGCTGCCGCCGGGCTTGCGCGAATCGGATGCTCTGCCGGAACCGATCTTCACCCCGGCGACCAAAGCCGTCACCGGTCACGATGAAAATATTTCTTATGACGAGATGGTCAAGATCGTCGGGGCGGCCGACGCCGCCAAGCTGCGCGATCTGACGATCGGCATCTACAAGAAGGCAGCCGACTACGCCCGCACGCGCGGGATCATCATCGCCGATACGAAGTTCGAGTTCGGCAGAGTGAACGGGCAAATCGTGCTGGCGGATGAGGTGCTGACGCCGGATTCATCGCGGTTCTGGCCGGCCGATCAGTACACTCCGGGCCGCGCGCAGCCTTCGTACGACAAGCAGTTCGTCCGCGACTATCTGGAATCCATCAAGTGGAACAAGCAGCCGCCGGCTCCGGAGCTGCCGGAAGACATCGCGGCGAAAACCAGCGCCAAATACAAAGACGCCTATCGGGAGCTGACCGGCCGCGAATTGCCGTCGTGAGTCTGCTAGATATCGTTTTAATCGCGATCGTCGGCGGCTCGGTGGTATTCGGATTCCTAGCCGGATTCGCCCGCGCGGGCATCGGCCTGCTGGCCGCCATCACTGGCGTAGTCTTCGGTTTCTGGTTCTACAGCATCCCTGCCCTGTGGATCCACAAATTCATAAGCTCGGTCGCGTTTTCGAATCTGGTGGGATTCCTGATCGTGTTTTTCGCCTGCACCATCGCCGGCGGACTGATCGGGAATCTGCTTTCGAAACTGCTGAAGTGGACCGGGCTTTCCTGGCTCGACCGGCTGATGGGCGCGGGTTTCGGATTCGTTCGCGGATGCCTGGCAGCGGTGGCTCTGGTTTCGGTGCTGATGGCATTCACGCCGCGGCCGGTTCCTGCCTGGATGACGGATTCCGCAGTGCTGCCGTATGCGATCGACGGGTCGAACATGATCGCGGCGCTCGCGCCGAGGGCGTTGAAGGATCCGGTGCGTGAATCGATTCGCGAGGTCCGGCAGGCGTGGGACGACCAGGTGCGGAAGAGTTTCAAAAAGGAAGAGAAGCGGGAAGAGAAACGCGAAGAGAAGCGCGCCGAGAAGAGCGATACGAAGCGGGAGAAGACCGTCGCGCCTAAATCGCCGCCTCCGCGCCCGGTGAATCAGTGAGCCACGAATTGTTAGTGTTCGACCTGGACGGCACCTTGGTCGATTCGCAGCGCGATCTGACGGAGGCCGTGAACGCAACCCGCGTATGGATGGGGCTTGCGCCAATTCCGCCGGAGACTGTCGCTCGATACGTCGGCAATGGCGCGCCGGTGCTGATTCAGCGCGCGCTGCCGGATGCGGGCCAGGAGGATTGGTCGCGCGGGCTGAAGTATTTTCTCGATTACTACCGCGAGCACATGCTGGATTCGACCACGCTGTATCCAGGCGTTCGGGAAGCGCTCGACCAGTTGCACGATGCCGGAGTGCCGCTCGCGGTGCTGACCAACAAGCCGATTCGATTCACATTGCAGATGCTCGAAGGGCTGAAGCTCGATCTGCATTTCTTCCGCGTCTACGGCGGCAACAGTTTTCCCGAGAAGAAGCCGCATCCGATGGGGCTGGAGGCGCTGATCACGGAAGCCCGCGTGGATCGCGAGCGAACGGTGATGGTCGGCGACAGCGCGGTGGATGTGCAGACCGCGCGCAATGCAGGGACAAAAGCTTGCGGGGTGCGCTGGGGATTTCAGCCGGAAACGTTCGCGACGTCGCCCCCGGATTTTTTGATCGACGATATGCGGGAATTGGTGCCGGGTCGGGCATGCCCGACCCCTACCGATTTGTAGGGGCGAGGCACGCCTCGCCCATCTTACGCGGCTTCCGACAACACACGGATGTCCACGATGGCCGAAGTGATGATCGGTCCTTCGTAATCGGGGTGGCGAAATTCCATATGCATGCCCCGGCCGAGATACGCGGTCTTCAGCATCGATCCGCCCCAGTTCGATCCCGATATCTGCACCAGCACCGGTTCGGGGCAAAACTCAGGGTGGCCACAAATCCAAGCCGACCCGTCGCGGCGCAGCACGACGATGTAGTGGCGATTTCGGGTCTGGACTTCGAGTTTGGAGGATTCCGGGAGATCCCGCAGATAGACACCGCCCTCGATCTCACTGCGGATGATGTTGCGGTTGATCTCGTCGCTCAGATTCTGATGCGGCCGGAACATACGCTTCGCTCTATTATGGCTCTTTCCGAATCACCGTTACAATAAGACTGCCGGTGACTCACCCCTCTGTCCGCGATCTCTTCCAAACCATCGGCCGGCAGGAGGCCTTTCAGCACCTCGTGTCGGCGCTACTGCGTCACGAGGCTGGACCCTTCTCGCTGGCCGGTTTGACGCCGACGGCGAAAGCTCTCTATTCGGTGCTGCTGTGGCAGGTGACGGAGCGACCGCTGATCGTGATCGCGGATGGGAACCAGCGTGCCGAAGTTCTCGCAGAGCTGACGGGGACGTTTTTCGATTTGCTGATCGGGCGGCCGGAAGTCGGACGTCCTGCCCTGCTTCCAGCGCTCGACGTGCTCCCTGGGCAGAGACTTTCGCCGCACAACGAAATCGCCGAACAGCGGGCCATCGGGCTGTGGAGGATGTCTTCGGGCACGGCGCCCATCACGATTACGCCGGCGGCATCGGCGCTGCTGCGCACGCACGACGCCGAGTACTACCGCCGCCTTGCTTTGACGATCCGCACCGGCGAGGAGTTGCCGCTTGAGACGATCGAGACGCACCTGCGGTCGATCGGTTATGAGCGGCGCGACCCGGTGGAGATGGTCGGCGAGTACTCGATCCGCGGCGGGATTCTGGACGTGTTCGGCGCCGAGAGCGCCAAGCCCTTGCGCATCGAGTTCTTCGGCGACGAGGTCGAGTCTATCAGACGCTTTGAGGTAGAGAGTCAGCGGTCGGTACTGAAAGTCTCCGAAGCTGAGATTCTTCCGCTGCTTGAACAGCCTCGGCATGGCAGCGCCTTTCCTGGTTGGGAGTTCGCGGCCGCAGCGGAGGAGCCGCGCAAGCACAACCTACTCGCGCTCGGGCGCGATCCGATCGTGATCCTCGACGAGCCGGAAGATATCCGATCCGCATCCGAGCGGCTGTGGAAGCGCCTGGAACAACTGAAGGCGGAGCATCCTGACGACGATGCGGATCTCGCCGCGGCAAGCTTTGCCGATTGGCCGGAATTCGAGAAATCGCTGACGGGTCCGGTGTTGAACCTGCGCGAGCTGGCGCTCGGCACGGACACGCCGCACATTTCAACGCGGCCTTCGATGTCGTTTCAGGGGAACATGCAGATCGCGGTGGCGGAGGCCAAGAGCCTGGTGGAGCGCGGGACGCGTGTGGCCTTCTTCGCGCCGACCAATGGCGAACTGGAACGCCTGGCCGACGTGTTGCGCGAGTATTCGGTGCCCTTTCAGCTAGGGCTCGCGCCTAACGAAGCTGCGTCGGATTATCTGGCGGAACGTGCGTATCTGGCGGGTCCCGTGGAAGGCACGTATCTGGTCAAGGGGCTGGTCCGCCGGGGCGTGGTGTTCCCGGAATCCAGAATCGCCTTCATCGGATCCGAGGACCTGTTCGGCTCGTCAGAACTGGTGGCTCAGCCCGGACCCAACAAGGCGAAGATGGCCGCCTTCGCCGCCGACCTGGCGGATCTCAAGCCGGGCGACTTCGTGGTGCACACGACGCACGGCGTCGGAAAGTTTCTGGGGATTCGTGAGATCGCGCAGGGCGAGCAAAAAGGCGATTTCATGCTGCTCGAATACTCGGGCGACGCCAAGCTGTACGTGCCGCTTACGCGCATGGACCTGGTGGAGAAATACCGGGGCGGCGGCGAAGCTCCACCGCCGCTCGACAAGCTCGGCGGGGCGTCCTGGACCGCGAAGAAATCGCGGGTCAAAGCCAAGATGCGCGACATGGCGGATGAGCTGTTGAAGCTCTACGCCAAGCGTCGCATGGCCGAAGGCTTCGCGCTCTCGCCCGATTCCAACTGGCAGCGCGAATTCGAAGACGCGTTCGAGTTCACCGAAACCAAGGACCAGCTCACGGCCACCAAGGAGATCAAGAAGGATTTGGAATCGCCGCATCCGATGGATCGGCTGCTGTGCGGCGATGTGGGATTCGGCAAGACGGAAGTCGCCATGCGGGCGGCGTTCAAGGCGCTGGGCGACGGTAAACAGGTGGCCGTGCTCGCGCCGACCACGGTGCTGGCGTTCCAGCATTTCGAGACATTCAAACGACGCTTCGCGGCGTTTCCGGTGCGCATCGAAATGTTCTCGCGCCTGCGCCCCACCAAGGATCTGAAGAAATCTGTGGAGGAGCTGGCCGAGGGGAAGATCGACATCGCGGTGGGCACGCATCGGCTGTTCTCGAAAGACGTTGTGTTCCGCGACCTGGGATTGCTGGTTGTGGATGAGGAGCAGCGTTTCGGCGTCCGCCACAAAGAGCGCCTCAAGCAGATGACCACCAAGGTCCACGTGCTGAGCATGAGCGCCACGCCCATCCCGCGCACGCTGCACATGTCGCTCCTGGGCATCCGCGATATGAGCGTGATCGAGACGCCTCCGAAAGACCGGCTGGCGATCCACACTGTGGTGGCGCACTTCGGTCCCGACATCGTCAAGACGGCCATCGAGCAGGAGCTGAGCCGCGGCGGCCAGGTTTACTTCGTGCACAACCGCATCGATTCGATCTTCGCGCGCGCGGCGTGGATCCAGGAGCTGGTTCCGTCGGCACGCATCGGCGTCGGACATGGGCAGATGGGTGAAGCGGAGCTAGAGCGCGTGCTGCTCGGCTTCATGCGGCACGAGTATGACGTGTTCGTCTCGACCACCATCGTCGAAAACGGGCTGGACATTCCTCTGGCGAACACCATGATCATCGATCATGCCGAGCGCCACGGGCTTTCCGAGCTGTATCAGTTGCGAGGCCGCGTGGGACGGTCGAACCGGCGCGCGTATGCGTATTTGCTGGTTCCGGCGGATACCGAACTGTCGGAGATCGCGCGGAAGCGGCTCGCTGCGCTGCGGGAGTTCTCGGACCTGGGCGCCGGGTTCAAGATTGCGGCGCTGGATCTCGAGCTGCGTGGGGCGGGCAATCTTCTGGGCGGCGAGCAGCACGGGCACATCGCGGCTGTCGGGTTCGATACTTACGTGCGGCTGCTGGAAGAAACGGTGCGCGAGCTCAAGGGCGAGGAAGCACCGCTCGAAGTGCACTCCTCGCTCAATCTGGGGCTGGATATCCGCATTCCGCCGGAGTATATCGCCGACGAGAACCAGCGGCTGCGCGCGTACAAACGCATCGCCGACGTGAAGGATGCAGCGCAGGCTGAAGCCATGCGGGCAGATCTGAGCGATCGTTACGGGCCGCTTCCGGCGGATGTGGAAACGCTGCTCCGGTTCGCGTTGCTCAAGAGCACGGCGCAGCAGATCGGGATCGAGGCGGTGGATCGGAGAGCAGGCGCGCTAAACATCAAGTTCCATCCGGGTTCGAAGATCGAACCCACGCGGCTGATGCACTTGATCTCGTCGCGGCAGGGCGCGCAATTTACGCCGGCAGGCGTGCTGCGGCTGCCTTTGCCGCAATCCGGGGATGGCGCGGCAGCGTTACTCGACTATCTGGACGATTCGCTGAAGGATCTGGCTAGAACTTAATCCGGTTCTTGATGGGATCGAGCTTCTTGATGTCGAGGCCCTGAACCTTCGAGAGTTCCGCGTAGTCCTTGATCTTGGCGGCGGTGCGAGCTTTGACGATCGCGTCGGCTTCGGCTTGCGTCAGGTTGAGATTGTCGACGAGTTCCTTCGCAGGAGCCGAATTCACGTTCACGGGCACGCCGAAATACGTGGTGAGGTAATTGACGATGGTCTTGAAGTCTTCATCCGTGCCGAGCGCCCCGCGGCTGCGCATGGAATCGACTGTGTCCTGCCAGACATCGCGGGTTCCGGTTTGGCCGACCACGATATCGGCGCCGTGACAGCCTCCGCAGGTGTTCTCAAAAATGCTCTTACCGGTGCCTTCGGGGAGGCCCTGGGCATTGACTGCAACGACGGACAAACAGACGGTTGAAGCCAGAACAAGCAAACTCTTCATGCCTATATGATAAACCGGAAGGCGATTCGGGCTCAATTACCTGAGCGACGATACAGTTCTATCCGTGGATCGATGGTCCGGACGTCGGCGACCTTCTGGAACCCCGCCTGAATCAGCTTTTTGCGAGCCTCGGCGACCACGTCCTCATACTGATCGGGGCTGACGGCCAGGGCGAGGGTCCCGACTGTGGTTAACGCATTTTCATCGCAGATGCGGAGTTGGGGCTCGAAGAAGAGGTACATGGTGCGCGCGCCGCTGGGGACGAAGACCGAACACTCGGCGGCTTTCAACTGGGTTGCCGCGGCCTCCCAGCCTTCGCCGGGGCGGCGCGTCCAGCGAACATCTTCGTAGATCGATGCGCCGAGCAGCGCCAATGGCAGCACCCAGCCCCAACTGCGTACCTGCGCGCAGGCCGCGAGCACGATGCTGATCGGCACCAGCGCGAAGATCATCTGGCGCGCGGCGAGGAAGTAGCCGAAATGCGCATCGGCCGCCGGCACTACGATGATCGGAATCGCCATGCAAAGGACCCAGAAAATCTTTTCGATTTTGCTCCACGGTGACCACATCAACGCGATAACGATGGCAATCGCGGTCACCGCGGCGCCAACGTATCCGGTGCCCATCAGCTCATGAGGAATTACCAGCAGGTCCCGAGCGGAGACAAAGAATCGGACGCCCGAATCGACCGCACCCTGCCAGACCGCATGGGTTCGGAAGTACCAGGGCAGGAAGGCCAGCGAGGCCGCTAAGACCGCCCCTGCCGCGAGCCACAGCGCGCGCCATTCTCTTTTGACCAAGGCAAGCCAGATCAAGTGCGCGATCGGAACAAAGACGCTGTAGGGCTGCGTAAACAAGCCCAGCGCGACCAGCACCGCATATCGGGCTGCCTTCCCGCGGGTCGGATTCCGAACCAGCGAGAGAAAGACGACGGTCGAAAACGCGGCCCAGCACGTGGCCTGGGCGTACGGCCGTGCTTCGAGCGCGTATCGCACCGTCATTGGCGAGACGGCGTACAGCGCAGCTGCCAGCAACGGAGCGCGCAGCTTGGCTTGCCACGCGAGAATGTAAACCGCCAGGCACGTCAACACGGTGAACAGCACGCTCGGCACGCGGACGACGAACACCGAGTAGCCGAAAAGCCGGATCATCCAAAAATCGACCAGATAGCCGAGAGGGACGCCGCCAGCGTTATGTGGGACGAAGGCCAGCACGCCACGGAGATCCGTGTTGCGGACGCCGCTGAGATCGATGATCTCGTCCACCCAAAGCGATTTCGCGGGGATCAGGAGGATCAGAACAGCAGCGTAGAGACCGAGGAAGATGTAGAGTGCGCGGCGGGATCGAAGGAAGTCCACTGGTTCTACTTGGCATCCCGCCAATTGTCGCCGACGCCTACGTCGACCACCATGGGAACATCGAGCTTCCGAACGTTCTCCATTTCAGATTTCACCATGGCGCGGATCTCGTCGACCTCGCCGGGCGGAGCTTCGAAGACCAGTTCGTCGTGGACTTGGAGCAGCATGCGCGTTTCCCTGCCCTTGAGCTTTTCGGCGATGCGGATCATCGCCAGCTTAATCATATCGGCCGCGGTGCCCTGCAGGGGCGTGTTGACGGCGGTACGCTCGGCGAAATTGCGAGCCGCGGGATTGCGGCTGTTCATGTCGGGAATCGGTCGGTGGCGGCCGAAGAGGCTCACGGCCATGCCTGTACGGCGAACCTCGGCGATCGTGTTGTCGATGAAGCGCCGCACGCCCGCGTAGCGCTCGAAGTAAGCGCGGATGTACAGCTCGGCTTCCTTGCGATCGATCCCGAGCTGTTTCGCCAAGCCGAACGGCGTCTGCCCGTAGACGATGCCGAAGTTAACAGCTTTCGCGCTATTGCGCTGCTCACGCGTGATCATCAGAGGCGGGATGCCCATGACCTCGGCGGCCGTTCGCGTATGGATATCCTCGCCGTTGCGGAACGCTTCAGTCAGCACCGGGTCCTTCGACATGTGTGCCAGCAGGCGCAGCTCGATCTGCGAATAGTCGGCGACGATCAGCTTCCAGCCGGGCTCGGGAACGAAGGTTGCGCGGATCTCGCGTCCCAGTTCGGTGCGGATCGGGATGTTCTGCAGGTTCGGATTCGACGACGAAAGCCGCCCGGTAGCCGCGCCAGCCTGGTTAAAGGTAGTGTGGACGCGGCCCGTAGCGGGGTCGATCAGAAGAGGCAGCGCGTCGGCGTAGGTTCCCTTGAGTTTTGAGAGCTGGCGATGTTCCAGGACTTTGCTCGCGATTTCATGTTCCGCGGCGAGATCCTCCAGCACGTCGGCGGCTGTGGAGATCACTTTGCCCTTGCCCATCTTCGTGGGCGCGGGCAGATTGAGGTCCTCGAACAGAACTTTGCCGAGCTGTTGCGGCGAATTAATGTTGAAGACCTTGCCCGCGATCGTGCAGATCTCCGAAGAGAGGCGCGCGATCTCCTCTTCCATGCGCCGGCTCATGTGGCCGAGCTGTTGCGGGTCGACGCGAATGCCGGTTTCCTCCATACGCGCGAGCACGCGGATCAGAGGCAGATCGATGGTGTCGTAGACTCCGGTGAGGTTTTGCGATTCGACCTGCGGACGAAGTGTTTGGTACAGCGAAAGGATCGTGTCGGCCTGCGCGGCTGGATCGGCGTCGAGCGGACGCTCCAGGTATCGCTCCGAGAGCTTCGCGAGATCTGCGGATCCGGGATCGGCCGTCAGCAAGAAGCCGTAGAGCATCGTGTCATGACACAATGCGGGGGCATCGCCGAAGTTGCGGATGAGCGATTTTAAATCATGGCCGACGGAAACACGCGGAGGGATTTCGTCCAACGTTAGCGAACGAGCTATGCCGGGCTTCGCCGAGAATCCCATCACCGGCTGCTCCATCACCTCGCCCACGGCAATGGCGAGACGCGCATCGGAAGGAAGCGTCTTGATCCAAGCGTCGAGTTCGGCCTTCGACCCGAGCTGCTGGTAATCGCGCTGCTGTGGCGCGCGCGCGGCGGGCGCTAGATCGCGCAGCAGGCTCGAAAATTCGAGCGTGCGATACAGATCACGCAGCGCGTCGACGTCCATCTCACGCATCACCAGCGACTCCAGCGGCACATCGACGGGCACATCGGTGTGGATGGTCGCGAGCTTCTTGCTCAGCAGGATCTGCTCGCGATTGTTTTGGAGACTCTCGCGGTAAGTCTTGCGCTCGACTTCGGCCGCGTGCGCGATGGCATTCTCGACCGAGCCGAAACGCTGGATCAGGTCGCGGGCGCCCTTATCGCCGATACCGGGAGCGCCCGGGATATTGTCCACCGAATCGCCCTTAAGCGCGAGGAGATCCGCCACCTGCTCGGGACGCACGCCCATGTACTTTTCGGTTTCCGCGGCGTCGTAGCACAGGTCATCCTTCATGGGGTTAATCATGCAGACGTGATCGTTGACCAACTGAAGCATGTCCTTGTCGCTGGAAATGATCACGACGTCGACGCCTTGCTGGACACCTCGCCGGGCCAGCGTGCCGATCACATCGTCGGCTTCGAAATTTGGATATTCGAGGATCGGAATCCGCATCGCACCCAGGATCTTGCGGATCCAGGGAATCTGCTCCAGCAGATCCGGCGGAGTCTCGGTGCGAGTGGCCTTGTAAGCCTCGAAAACCTCGTCGCGGAACGTAGGTCCTTCGCTTTCAAATATCGCGGCCAGGTAATCGGGCTGGTGTTGGGTCCGAAGCTTCCGAACCATGTTGTGGAAAATGTACACCGCCTCTGTGGAAAACCCCGCTCCGGTGCGCATTGGCGGGGCACCAGATCGGGCTCGGGCGTGGTAAGCCCGAAAGATGAACCCAAAGGAATCAATGAGGAAGAGGCGCGGCACCTTCCTTATGGTATATGAGGCTTCCCGGAATTTGCGAATTTGCCACAAAAATACTAGGAGTGTGTCTAATCGGACACGGGACCGCACGGCCAAGTCTTTTTTTTTCAGAAATCTAGCGACACCGTACTCCTGATTGCTACAATGACCGTCAGTGATGTTGATGCCCAGCCTGGAGCAACTTTTCTGAGATTCGAGACGACGGTCCAGCGGCCTGTCGAAACATCTGGCATCGGCCTTCACTCCGGTGTTCCGGTTCGGATCCGTATCCTTCCCGCGCCCCCCGCAACGGGAATCGTTTTTGTTCGCACGGACTTGGACGGTTTCCAGATACCCGCAAGCTGGCGGCATGTCCAGAAGGTCAGCTACGCAACCAGCCTGATGCGCCAGGGCGTCCTGATTTCCACAACCGAACATCTCCTGAGCGTGTTTTACAGCATGAGCGTGGACAACGCTTATGTGGAGATCGACAACCTGGAAGTGCCCATCCTGGATGGCAGCGGCCAACCTTTTGTCGAGCTGATTCGCAGCGCAGGGATTCGCGAGTATCGCAAGAGCCGGCGCTACCTGCGCATCCGGCGTCCGGTTTCCGTGGAAGGCGGCGGCAAGCGCATCACGATTCTGCCCTCCGACCGATTCCTGCTCACCTGCGAAGTTTATTTCCAGCATCCGCTGGTGGAACGCCAGACGCTCGAAATCGAGGTGACTCCGGAGCGCTACGCGGACGAGATCGCCCCGGCGCGTACCTTCGGCTTCGAATATGAGCTGGACCAGATGCGCAACATGGGACTGATCCGCGGCGCGTCGCTCGAAAACGCCGTTTGCTTCGATCGCACGACGATTCTGAACGAAGGCGGCCTGCGCTTCCCGGATGAATGTTGCCGGCACAAGGCGCTGGACCTGATCGGCGATCTGGCGCTGATCGGCAAGCCGCTACTGGGTCACGTGATCGCGGAAAAGGCCGGACACGCGATGCATTTCGCGCTGGTCAACCGCATCATGAACGATCCCACGCTGTATGAGATCCTCAGTTTCGATCAGCTCGCCGGCCGCGTGGCGCACGCGCTCGTGTCCTAAGGCGATATCCTGAACGCTGGTTGAAGCAGATCCCCAATCTTCTGACGGCAGCGCGGCTGCTGGCGGCTCCCTACATTCTTTACCTGCTCTGGACGGGCGACTATCGCATGGCGATCGTCTGGTTCTCGATCGCCAGCATTACGGACGTTCTGGACGGATTCCTCGCCCGGCGGTTCAAGGTCACCTCGAAGATCGGCGCACTGCTCGACCCCATCGCCGACAAAGTCCTGCTGAGCGGATCGTTCCTGACGCTCGGCCTGAGAGGCGTGATCCCGTGGTGGCTGATGGTGGTCGTGCTCGGACGCGATCTGTTGATCCTGGGTTTCGCGATCGTCGCCCTGGCTCTCAAGATGCGCCGCGAATTCCCGCCTTCGGTGTGGGGCAAGGCGAGCACCGCGGCGCAGATCGCGTACGTGCTGTTCGCAGTGGGCCATGCAGCCGCCATTACTCCCTTAATTGTGCCGACGATACTAGGCTGGATCTCCGCCACGCTGACGCTCTGGAGCGGGATCGACTACCTCATCCGAGTGTCCCGGCGAGTATCATGAAGGTACCGGATGTCCGATCCCTTCCCTGCGCCGATTTACGCCGAAACCGTTCTCTCCCATAACTTCGAAGACGCGAAGAAATACTTCCTGGACGCACTGATCGAGATCCACTACGCGCACACGCGCATGCTGGCCGATTGCGGATTGTTGACGCGCGAGGAAGAGAGCAAGCTGCTTGCGGCGCTCCACGGGCTCGATCGGAACCGCATCGCGGCGGCGCGCTTCGATGGCTCGGCGGAGGATTTGTTCTTCTTCATCGAGCGCCTGCTGGAGGCCGCGGCCGGACGCGAGCTGGCCGGGAAGATGCACACGGCTCGCAGCCGTAATGACATCGCCATAACGCTCTATCGGATGACGGCGCGCCGCGAGATCCTGGCAACGGCGCGCGCCCTGGCGGATCTTCGGGCGGCGCTGCTGAAGTTCGCGGCTGCGAATGTCATGACGGTGATGCCGGCCCACACCCACACTCAGCCGGCGCAGCCGACCACGCTGGCGCACTATCTGCTCGCGGCGATCGAGTTCTTATCACGCGATTCCGCTCGGCTCCAGGCTGCCTTCGCGCGCGTGAATCTCAGTCCGATGGGGGCGGCGGCGATCACTACGTCGGGGTTTGCGATCGATCGCGATCGAACCGCGCGTCTGCTGGGATTCGATGGGCTCGCCGAAAATTCCTACGGCGCGATCGCGTCGATCGACTACATCACCGAGACCGCCGCGGCGGTTGCGGTCGCCATGATCAACATCGGCAAGCTGGTTCAGGATTTGCTTCTGTGGTCGACGCGCGAATTCGGCTATCTGCGGCTAAGTGACGCGTTCGTGCAATGCTCCAGCATCATGCCGCAGAAGCGGAATCCGGTGGCCCTGGAACACGTCCGCATCCTGGCCAGCCGGACGCTCGGCGAGGCCCAGGCGGTGCTGACCTGCGCTCACAATACTCCGTTCGGCGACGTGAACGATAGCGAAGACGATCTTCAACCCCTGGTTTTCACTATGTTCGCCGATGCCCGCCGCGCCTTGAGATTGCTGGCGGGCGCCCTCGGGACCGCGCGGGTGGATGCGGCGCTGATGGCGGATCGCGCACGCCGCGATTTCCTGACGGTCACAGAGTTGGCGGATACTTTGGTTCGCCGGGAGGGCTTGAGTTTCCGGGAGGCGCACGCCTTGGTGGCAGACGCCGTCCGAGCGTGCGGCCCGCGCGACGAGCCGGCCAGCTTAGCCGAGGCGCTGCGAAAATCGCGGCCCGGTCTGAGACTTACGGCTCAGGAGATCGAGCATTGCCTGGATCCGGAGCACTTCGTCCAGATCCGAGCAGTGATGGGCGGCCCGGCTCGCGAGCGGACTTCTTCCGCTCTGGAGCGTGCGGGCGCGGAACAGACACAAATCGAAAAGTGGATCGCATCGACGGAAGCCACTCTGGACGCGGCTCGCGCGACCGTTACAAAAGGTCCTTAAATGGGAGCACGCGGGCACGGTCCTGGTCCTGAACATAGGACCAGCCTTCGATCGGCCTGCCCTCCGGACCAAGAACGCACCAGCTCCGAATTTTTCCTCCTGGATCCGACAGGTATTCGATGATCCTTCCGTAGGCATCGTAAACCACCAGTGCGGATCCATTGCGCGAGATTCGCCCGGCGGAAAGACGGCCCACGACCCCGCTCGGATCCAGGACGTAAACCAGCGTCGCGTCAGGCGAAAGTTCCAATACACTTCTCCGGTCCGTCAAGAGGCATCTCTATAGCCATTAGGCGACATAGAAGAACCAACGAGATGCGATCCGGGAAGCGGGTGATTTCGCGCAGGGTCGGTGGTTTGGCGCAGCGGTTCCGGGGTTCTCCCCAGGAGCCGAACGATGTGTTCAGAGGCGCGCCTTATTGGATTTCATGCGGATATCCATGTCGCGACGAAAGGCCCCAGCCTTGCTCTAGACGGCGACAAACAAGGTTACCATCATGAACTTCACCGTCACAGGAATTCACCACCTGACAGCATGCGCCGCCGGCGCGCAGGAAGATCTTGATTTCTTCACGAAGGTTGTGGGCCAGAGGCTGATCAAGCAGACCATTCTGTTCGACGGCCGTTACGCGCACTACCATTTCTACTACGCCAACGGCGATGCCGAGCCGGGCACCGTGATGACCACGTTCCCGTACAAGCGAGTGAAGGGACGTCCGGGGTCGGGCCAGGTCCAATCCGTGGTCTACACGGTCGGCAAGGGCACGCTTCCGTTCTGGGTGGATCACCTCAATCGCCACCGGGTTGTTCATCCCGGCATACACGAGCGTTTCGGGCAGCGATTCCTGCACTTCGCGCATCCAGCGGGACTGGAAATCGAAGTCATCGAAGATCCCGAAGAAACCCGCGTTGGATGGAGCACGGATGAGATCCCACAAGCCGAATCCGTTCGCGGCTTCCATGGACCGCTGCTCTCCGTGCGGGAGATCGCCGAGGAAGAAATCTTCTTCGTGGAAGCTTTGGGATTCCGGAAGACCGGTGTGGATGGTGTCTATCATCGGTTCGAGATCGGCAAAGGCGGCGCGGGCAAGACGCTCATCCTGGTGCACGAGCCGAACCGCCCGTCCGGAAGCTGGGGATTCGGCGCGGGCACGGTTCATCACGTTGCGCTGGCCGTTCCCGACGACAAGGCGCTGGCGGAGCAGAAGGCAATCTATGAAGAGCTGGGCTACACCGATTGTTCGGAGATCAAGGATCGCAACTACTTCCATTCGATCTATGTGCGATCGCCGGGCGGGATCCTGGTGGAATGCGCGGCGAACGCACCCGGCGGATTCGCACGCGATGAAGCCTTCAACCATTTAGGGCGGGAACTGCTCCTGCCGCCGTGGTTTGAACACCGGCGTGCCGAAATCCTTGCGATGCTCGAGCCGATCCGGGTGCCCGATGGGCACGGCCCCGCTGCCGAGCCGGCCACGATCGCAGCTTCGCGCCGCACCGATGCCACATTCATCAACGAGGAGACCGAAGCACTAACCACTTAGGCCCCTATGTCCCTCTTAGAGTTCTGCCAATGGCTTCAGGAGACGCACTTAAGCGTCTCCATCCGTGAATCGATCGTCGCGTTCCCTGTGATCGAGGGGCTGCATCTGCTGGGTATCAGCGTATCCGCCGGATTGATCGCAATCTCCGATCTTAGAATGATGGGGCTGATCCTCAAGAAAGAATCGGCCTCCGATGTGTTCCACCAGTTGATTCCGTGGATCTCGGCCGGATTCGCGCTGATGATCGTGACCGGAACGCTGCTGTTAATTTCGGAGCCGATCAAGTGCTATACGAACCTGTCCTTCCGCTTCAAGGTGCTGTTTCTGTTCATTGCAGGAATCAACATCCTGATCTTTCATTCGTCGAAGATCTATCGGAATATGAAGGACTGGGAGTGGGAAGAAGATCCGCCGCGCGCGGCGAAGATGGCGGGATGGATCTCGCTGATCAGCTGGGGCGTCGTGATCATCGTCGGCCGGACGACGGCCTATAACTTCTAAAGCAGGACCAGCATGTCCTGCATTTCTCCGGTCACGCGGGCGCTGGTCTCATCGACGAACATATCCACTTCGGATCGGATTCCGAACTCGGGCAGGTAGATTCCGGGTTCGATGGAGAAGCAAGTCCAGGGAATCACGCGACGCTCGTCATGCGTCTCGAGATTGTCCATGTTCGCCCCAGTGCCATGGACTTCGACGCCAATCGAGTGCCCTGTGCGATGGAAGAAGTACTCCGCGTATCCCGCATCGCGGATGTGCTCGCGCGCCGCTTCGTCCACCTGATATCCGCATAGCGACTCTTTGGCCGCCACCGCGGACTTCACTCTCGCGATCGCTTTATTCCGCGCGTCGCGCACGATGCCGAACACCTTCTCTATCTTTTCAGGCGGGCGTTCGCCGCAATATCCGACCCACGTGATGTCGTAATACACGCCATCCGGAACATCGAGCTTGGCCCACATGTCCAGCAGCACCAGGTCGCCGCGATGAATCTCTGAGCTGTGCTCTTGGGTAGGGTTGTAGTGCGGATTGGATGCGTTCGCATTCACCGCCACGTCGGGACCATGATCGGTGAACAGTCCGCCTGCGCGAAACTGCTCGAGAATGAACTGCTGCATCTCCCACTCAGTGATTCTTTCGCCCGCGCGCACTTTGCTCGAGATGCGCGCGAAGGCGTCCGCCCGGATCCGATCGATGCGCCGGCCGGCTTCCAGATGACTCTCAAGCTGCTGCTGATTCCAGCGCGCCTCGAACATCTGGACCATGTTGGCCGACGTAACTACGTCGAGCCCCATTCCTCGAACCAGCTCCACCGTCCCGGCATCCACCATCGCCACGTAAGGCACCGCGCAGTTCGGCGAATACTGCATTGCGATGCGTCGTGCTCCGCCCAGAATGCCGCGTAACCCGTCGACGAGTTCCTGCCAGCCGGCATACAATCCGATCGCGCCCGGCAGTTCCTTGAGCGTCTCGAACTCGATTTTGTGAGCCAGACCGCGCGGCTCTCCGGTTGCCGGCACAAAGTAGTACCAGCGCCGTGTCACCATCGATCCAGGTGTGAACTGCAGCACTCGATATGCTAGCGGATCGCGGCGGTGGTGATCGAAAAACAGCCAGCCGTCCAGTCCTTCGTCTCGCAGTGCTGTTTGAATTTCTTCAAGTCTCATGGCTTTTGATTTCTGTACCAATCCGCCGCCACTCCACGCGGGTCCGGAAACTTGCCAGTCCCGCCACATCCCGCGAGTCCACCACGGAAAACGAGATCGCATCGTCCAGCCAATCCTGGCTGTGCCCGTCCGAATACTGCGTGGCAACCGTCAGTGTATAGTCCTGCCGCGTCAGCAAGCAATCGAACCCGAACTCGACCTCGAATGTCTCGCCGGCTCGCACGAAGCCTGAGTCCACGTGTTCGATCTGCGTATTTGTCCCGAACACGTCGATGCCGAGCCGGTTGCGAATGAGGATCCCGACAACGGGATGATCCAGATCCTTCTCTGCTCTCGCGCGCACGACAATCGTCACCGGCTCCCCGGGAGCGACGCTCTTCGCCGGAAGCATCTCCACCGAAAGAATCCGGCTGGCGCCGTCTCCGTGCCTATAACTGCCGCCGAGCGCGTCGCTGACGGCTCGAGGAGCATCCTGCCGTTCGAGCACCATGCCCACGTAGCGATTCACGACTTCGCTTGGCGAGCCGTACGCCGCCACGCGGCCGTCGACCATCAGGGCCGCGCGATCCGAAAGACGCTTCACCAGTCCGAGATCGTGCGAAACGAACAGCACAGTGACTTTGCGCTTTTTCAGTTCCTCGAATTTCCGAATGCAACGATTGGCGAAAATCGCGTCACCCACCGCGAGCGCCTCGTCGACAATTAGAATTTCGGGGTCCACATGGATCGCCGTCGCGAATGCGAGACGAACGTACATGCCGCTGGAATATTCCTTCACCGGGCGATTCATGAAGGACCCGATCTCGGCGAACTTCTCTATCTCGGGAAATACGCGCTCCATCTGGGGCCGCGAGATTCCCAGGATTTCGCCGTTCAGAAAGACGTTCTCGCGGCCGCTAAACTCCGGGTTGAAACCTGCGCCGAGTTCGAGCAGCGCGGCGATTCGTCCGCTCGCCAGCACACGCCCGCGCGTAGGCTCAAGAATTCCGCAGATGATCTGAAGGAGGGTGCTCTTTCCGCTACCGTTCGGACCGACCACGCCCAAAACCTCGCCCCGTTCGACGCTCAGCGTCACATCGCGGAGTGCCCAGAACTCGGAGGGCGGCTGATGCGGAAGGAATGGCACGATCTCCGTCAGCCGGTCCAGCGGCCGGCGATACAAACGATAGACCTTGGAAACGTTCTGGACGTGGAGCAACCGAGACCAGTTTAACTCCCCATCCTTACGCTCCGCCGGAACATCACGGGTAACGGCAGCGGGTAGCCGATGAGACACATCTGATCGAGCGCAAACAGGACCACGCTCTCAAAGCCCTTCCCCTGGGCGGAATGCGCCTCTTTCATCCACGCCGTTGTCGCGTCGCCGACGCCCACCAGATGGCTCCGCTGGGCCGCGGGGAATGCCGGAAATCCGCTCAGCGCAAATGCTTCTTCGCTCTTGTCGAGATTCCTCTGCAGCGTGAAGCCGAAGCCTTCCGTCTTCAGGCAATCGAGCGTTGCCGACGTCCACTGGCCCGGCGGATAGTTGATCGCGCGATTGAATGCGGTCTGATTGACGTCTAGTGGGTAGAGCACTTCAAACCGCGCATTCGAATATATGCTTCGGACATACTCCATGATCGCGGCTGTGAAGTCTCCCAATACCGTCTGGAGAAACGCGACTTCGTCGGGATACGCCGCGGGATCCGCGGTATTATCGGCGAACACTGTCATCGCCCGTCCGTACAGCGTCAGAAACTGGTTCGCGGTCCAGGCGTCGTAAAACGGCATCCCGGAAAATGCGTTGCCGAGCCCGTCATTCGGGAAGTACCACCACTGCTCCTCGCCGAATTGCAGATAAGGCTGGAGACCAGCGGCCACGTGGATCGCCGCTGCGTCCAGGTACACCTGCTTCCAGAAATCGAGACTCGTGGGAGAGAAGTTCGTCTGGTATGCGGGCGTCTGCAACAGGATGGCATCACCGCCAGGACCCCTCTGTACCATGCCCGCCGCCACCGACGGATCCACATCGCGAAGCTCTGTACTGAACGCCGTGACGACATCGATCCCATATCCCGCAAGCGCCGTAAAGAAGCTCTGGTTCCAGTCCCGCACCGCGCGATTCAGCCGGGGCGTGGCCGTGAGATCCGTTCGCCACACGCCCGTGTGCCCACTAGAGAATGTCGCCGACACACTCACGGTAAGCGTGCTGCTCGTGGTCGAATGACTGAGCGTATAGTGATTCCCGCCGTCTCCCATCGCCCGCGAATAAATCGTGACGACGCTTCCGGCAACGCTCGCCCATACACCTGTATACCCGTGGTTCAGTTCCTGCGCATACGAAATGGCGATCGTCTCCAGCGTGTCACCGCCGTGCATACCGCGCTGGATCTCCGTCGCCGGCGTACCCACGGGATCATCGTCCCGCGCCAGGAAAATCGAAACGAACTGGCCGGGCTCCGGCGATCCGCCGAACGTCACGGTACCCGACGCGTACACGTTATCCGGATTCACCAGCTCGTAGAACCAAAGCGCCCCGACATAGTGATTCTGGCGACCCTTAAACCCCAGCGTATCGATCAGCCACGCCGTTCGTTCCGGCGCCAGTGCGATCGAATGATCCGTGTCCCAATCCGTCGCCAGCGTCAGCCGTGGCTCGTCCGGAAATGTCGGAAGCGTAGTCGTGGGTTCGGCCGCTTCCAGGAAATCGAAATAGAAGTCCGCGCCCGCCGGACCAGAGTGCGTAATCACAACCGTGTGAGTTCCGCTGCCATACTCGCCCGCTGTCCACCGAATCAGGACATCTTCGCCCGGAACCCGAAGATTCACCGTGCTCGCCGCGCCCCCGTCGACGACGACCGATAACTGCGCCCCGTTTCCCGTATATCGAGTGCCGAGGAACAATGTGTGCGTCTGCGCCGCTGTGTACTGGAAGCTCACGGAGTCCCCTTCCGTCGTAGTCGAGTGAATCGATCCTCCTGAATAGTTCCCGCGGGTGGCCGTCCATGTCCCGCTATACGTCATCGCAGCGTTATCGTCTTCGTATCGCCGGCTCCCCGGTCCCGCCACAGAGTACGATCTTCCGGTTCCCGTCACGCTCCAGTTCGAGATCACCGCCGCGAATTCGGTGCGTTCGAATGCGCCTGTCTGCACATCCGCCGCATACGTCCAGCGCAGCTTGCGGACCTTGTTGGTCGGGACGGTTGTCCCATTCCGATCGATCAAGGATGAGAAGTCGATCGTCACTCGCCACTTCGTCGGCGATGTGCCATTCGCAAGTGTTTTGGCCGGCGCGTCCCACGTTGCAGAACCACTCGTCGACGAATACACGCCGAATCGGTTCCCATTCGCGCCTGCCGCACTGGGATACAACACTCGGATAGTCGTCCCGGTGTGCGTAGCCGTTAGAAACGGCGAAGTCGGCCCATTCATTCCAGCCGCAATCGCCGCGACGATGTCGTCGAGTGTGTCGCCTGAGGCGACCTGATACGTATAGCTCAGCCCCAAATAGCTAAGCTTGATCGCTTCCTGGCACAGCGCCTGGCTCTTGCCCGATCCAATCGGTCCCGAAAACCCCTTGAATCGCGCCTTGGACTCGTGAAACCGCTTCTGCGACGGCAGCGGCCGGTATTCTATGGAGCGAAGTTCTATTCCTCGCTCTTCGGTTCCACCCAGGTCACTTGGATGTCCTTCGGCTCTTCGTCGTCGAGTTCCGACTGGAGCTGCACCAGCTTGATGTAATCCCCCAAGGTCGCCTTTACGTCCTTGCCTGCCAGTTTTTTTTCCACGTTCTTCAGCAGCTTTTCGACTACTGCGGCCTGAGTCTTTTTTTTTTGCTTTCGCTCAGTTTGCTCACGACCGAAGTCTATCCGCACACTTCAGGCGCGCACTTTCGGCGAAACGCTAAGTTGTTGAAGGAAATTAGGGGACTGCTTCCGATTTCGATGAACCGGAGGTGGAGAGACTAGGGGACTGCCTCCGATTTCGATGAACCACCGCCGCCCCTGTCCGCAGCATCACCCCGAAATCGGCTGGCTGTCCCCTCTTGTAGAGAAACTAGGGGACTGCCTCCGATTTCGATGAACCACCGCCGCCCCTGTCCTCAGCATCGCCCCGAAATCGGCTGGCTGTCCCCTCTTGTGGGAGAACCTAGGGGACTGCCTCCGATTTCGATGAACCACTGCCGCCACTGTCCGCAGCATCACCCCGAAATCGGCTGGCTGTCCCCGCCCGTCCGCAAACTAGGGGACTGCCTCCGATTTCGATAAACCACCGCCGCCCCTGTCCGCAGCATCACCCCGAAATCGGCTGGCTGTCCACTCTTGTGGGCGATACTGATGCGCCTGGTTGTCCCCCGCCCGTCCGCACTTTTACTTCGTGCTCAACATAATCCGATTCCCGTCGGCGTCCTTGAACATCGACGCGCTTCCCCAGTCGAATCGCTTCGGATCCATCACGAACTCCACGCCCTTGCTCTTCAGTTCGCGAACCGTGGCTTCCAGGTCATCCGCCCACAACGAGACGTTTGTTAAACCGCCAGGCTTCATGACGTCACCCATGTTGAACAACACGATGCCGCTGTCCGCGCCGGGAATGCCCAACTCGATCCACCTCTGCTTGTCGTCGTACGGCTGATCCGTCACCACGCGAAACCCGAGCTTCTCGGTATAAAACGCCAGCGCCCGATCCTGATCGGTAACAGGAATACTCACGAACTTAATTCCGCGAATCATCGCGCTTGCGCCTCCCTCAGCACCGCCGGCTTTCGGGCCACTAAGCCGCCGATATACCCACCCACGATTCGAAGGACGAAGGACAGGACGTACATCCAGCGATCCTCAGGCTTTGCCGTGACAATAAATCCCCCCGTTAGAACCACTCCCACCACACCCACCAGGATGCCGTGCAGCACAATGCGGGATTGCACCTTTCGCCCGACCCACAGCGCCATCACGAACGTCGCGACTGCGCTGGCCGGCGGAGCAACGTAGTATCCGGCACTTCTCCTGGCACCCGAAATACGCTGCTGACTACGAGCAAGGCTAGAATCACCAATACCTCAGCCGCTACAGCCGCAAGAACGATCAGTCCCCATCGGATTTTTGCCATAGCGCCATTCTGTTCGACCACTCGCAGAATTGCAAGGTTCTATATCGGTTAATACTATAGTTTTATGAACCATATAGCGATAGACGAGTACGTGCTCGACGTCCTGCTCCCCGATCTCACCCGGCACGACCATTCGCCGAGCGCCTTCCTGGTCTATCTCGTCATTTGGACCGCTCTATTCCGATTGGAACAGCGGCAGGCCGCACTGAGTCTGCAGCAGTTGGCCGAAAACAGTGGACTATCGAAGTCCGCCGTTCAGGGCGCGATTCGCCTCTTGAAGCGCCGCGGTCTGTTGAAAATCACCAAAGCGTCCCCGACCGCCGTCCCGCAATACGAGCTCGTCCGTCACTGGCTCCAGCGCCGCGCTAAGCAAAGGTAGGACAGGCGATCTCAATCTCCGGCGGGACAGGCGGTCTTGTTTACCCGCAAGCGGGCCGCCTGTCGTCCTTATTGCCCCGGCTCGATCTTCAGCACCGCACCATCGTTCTCATCCGTGAGCAAATACAGCAACCCGTCCGGACCCTGCCGCACATCCCGGATTCGCTGATGCAGATCCGTCAGCAGCGATTCCCTCCGCTGCTCGCCGTTCTCGTTGAACACGATCCTCTGCAGATTCCCCGTCCCCGGCAGCCGCCCCACCGTCATCGACCCGAGAAAGAGATTTCCCTTCCACGCCGGAATCTTGTCTCCGCTATAGAACGAAATCCCCGACGCCGTGACCGACGGAACCCAGAACAGCTCCGGCGATTCGAACCCGTCCTTCGACGGACCCGGCAAACGCTTGCCATCGTAGTCGCGCCCGAACGTCACCAGAGGCCACCCGTAATTCTTCCCCGCCTTGATCACGTTCACTTCATCGCCGCCCTGTGGACCGTTCTCCGTCTCCCACAACTCATTCGTCCCCGGCTTGAACGTCAACCCCAGCACCGTGCGATGCCCCAACGAATAAATCTCCGGCTTCGCCCCCGCCTTCCCGACAAACGGATTGTCCTTAGGAATCGTGCCGTCGTCATTCAGCCGCAAAATCTTCCCGACGTCCGAACTCAGATCCTGCGGCGCGTCCGGATTCCTCCTGTGCGACGAACTGAAGTACATCTTCCCGTCCGGCCCGAACGCCGCGCGCGACCCGTCGCCTCCATTCAGCGGCTGCCACGCATCCGCCACGAGAACATCCTGCACGCCCGTGATCGACTTGCCGTCGAACTTTCCCCTAGCCAGCGCCGTTGTCGCCCAATACCCGTTCTTTCCGTCCGGAGCCTTGCCCTTCTTGATGTACGTGAGATACACGAACCCGTTCTTCGCGAAATCCGGGTGCAGTGCGATGTCAAACAACACGTCCACCGACAACCCGGAAAGATCCGCCACCGGCGCCGGCGCGACCACGCCGTTATGGATAATCCGCACCCGCCCCGGCCGCTCCGTAACCAGCAGGTCCCCATCCGGTAAAAACACTAGTCCCCACGGATGCGCCAATCCGCGCGCGACTACCGACACTCGAATTTTGGTGTTCTTCTCGTAGGTCGTATACGTCCAGGGCCCCGCCCCCAGCGGATACGTCTGCGGCTGTGCCGCCGCCACAACAGCAAGGACTAGGAACGATAGAATTCGCATCGCCCCCGAGTCTATCTCAAATCGGTTTCAGTTTAAACGTCGCCCGCTCATGCACCACGACGTTCGCGCCGCGCATCACCGAAGCCGCCGCCGATCTCCAACCTGAGGGAAGCGATGCTATGGCCGCATCGTCCACGATCAGCAAATCGGCCCCCTTGCACCCCGCCGCCAGCGATTCCTCTGTCGCTGGAAACACGCACACCGAATGGCCGATGCACGCCATCCCGAGCAGCATCCCGAAGAACGGGATCTCTTGACCCATTTCCGTCAAGCCCGGAATCCCCCCGCCCGGCCTCAATGAAAAGTACGTGTCGACGATCGCGCTGATATTGCGCGGCGGCTTCGGCGGGATCATCTTCTCCATCATCTGGATCATCTGCGGCGCCATCGACTCTCTCGGTGGCGGCGCCGTCAGCAGATACGAGAGATCGGGCCGGACGATGCCAACATACCGGCCACCCGCCGTCATTTCCCGAACCTTGGCGACCACCCCATCCCAGGTCGTATAGCGCGGGTGCGAGACACCTTTCCGATCGACGTAATCCGAAAAATCCGGCTTGCTGCACAGGCTGATCGGAAGGCGTTTTTCGACGACAAGCTTCATCACCTGCATCGCCTGCGCCGGCGGTTCGCCGCCCGCCGCCTCACGGTAATACCAGACCACCGGCCGATCCGCCTTCGCGCTCTCCAGCTTCTCCCCAAGACCCTCCAGCGAAACCGGCTCCCCATCGAGCAGCACAGCTCCCGAAACCAGCACACTGACCTTCAAAATGGGCGTTGGCATACAGCCCCTTTATCGGCCAAAGCCAGTAAAAACTATCTAAGTGGGGAAACCTCCAGGCCGCCTTGCTGTTTGACGCAACGAATCATGATCGCTATCGAAGACCTCGCATAGACTCTCTCATGCGTCGAAGTCGCGGACGGCACACGGGCAATATGACGCACCCTGTAGCGACCAACAGGAACGCCGTCGGTTCCGGGACTGAACCCACATTCGTTGGATATACGGTTCCCGATAGCCCAGTTAGCGTTGCGCCAGCGATCGGCTGACCCGTATTCGGATCCGTAACCAGAATGTTAGTGAGCGTCAATGGATCCAGGAAATCCGCGGAAACATGCGCATTCCCAACTTCGCTGAGGTTGAATGTTAGCCATATGGGAATACCAGCTCCGGCAGTAGTACTTAGCGTGCTGGATGTGAGCGAACGAGTGACCGCTCCGAACACTGTCGCACCGTAGTCGAAACAAGAGTTATTACTCACCGAAATCCAACTAGGATCGCATAAGCGTCGGGAAAAGCTGTCGTTGATGATATATCCGCTGAGTGGATCGTTCACTCCCAGCAACACGGTAGTGGAGATATCGTCGTAGGAATTCGGACCATCCGAAGTGAAGTCGTAAGAACCCGAATATGTCATCAGAAACGTCAAGTTCACAGGGGTTCCCGAAGCGAGGCCGCCAACGAACAGCGTGTCGAAAACCTCCGCCCGACTGCTCCAGTTTGTCCCGTACCCATTTGTCGCTCCCTTTACGCCCATAGACGTATAGTCAGCCATTGATTCCCCGGAACCATTACTGCTGGAACAACTCCCATTCAGCGGCCCAATATTGGCTTGGAGCGCCGGTGCACAGTCATGAAACGAGACCATTAGCGTTCCAGAATAAATTGTGTTGCCGTGAGCAACTGATATCGCGCCCGCCAACAATGCAAAGTACTTGATCATCCGGCTACCCGCCATACTGTGTCCTCATTTCGTTCTGTAATATCGCAATCCACATAATAAGGCGATATTCGCCTAGTTAACATCACCCACTCGGGTGAAATAATATAGACTTTTATAAACAGGTACGGTGAGCCACTCCAAGGAACAAGCACTCCTGCCCTTGCTCGACCTCCTCTATTCTTGTGTCGATGACGAGTCGGCATGGTCGACTTTCCTGACGTCTCTGGGCGAATATCTCGGCGCATCCGTCGTCGGCATCAGCACGACGGCGTCCCTACAGGCCGTCGTCGGCGTCGATCCTGGCGAACTACTGAAGTACCAGAAGCACTACCTTTCTATTAATCCTTGGTTATCGGAACCTCGATCCTACCCTGAAGGGCAGGTTCTGCTCACAGATGAGGTATTACCAGTAAATACCTACCGAAAGACGTCCTTTTACAACGAATGGGGAAAGAAGAATCTCGTTGTGCACGCAGTCGGAGGTGCGCTTAAGGTCGGGTCGAATTCATTTTTGTTTCTCAGTATCAACCGCGGCGACTCCCAGCACCCTTTTGGAGAGAAGGAGCGCAGCGTGGTCCAGATGCTCATGCCTCATATTCAGCGAGCCGCACACCTTCACGAGCGCCTGCGTACGCTGGAGCAACGCACCTGGTTGCTGGACGCGCTAACGTATCCGCTTCTTTACGTCACGTCGGATCGAACCGTAAGATGGGCGAACGATGCCGCTGAGACTTTGCTGCGTAGTGGAGACGGACTCTACCTTCGCGATAGCAAGCTCCACGCAAAGCTTCAAAGCGAGGATGTAGCTCTCCACAAGTTGTTATCTGAGCGCCGGACATCCCCTCTTGATGATGCCGCAGGTTACGGCGGGTGGTTGCGCGTAACTCAGGCGGATACCGGTTCCGAAATCTCGCTGTTCCTTGCACGTTCACCGCATACGCTGCGGAAGATCATCGGCGTCAACCAGGAAGGATCTGGATTCCTGATCTTCATCGCATCCCAATCGATCGATGGGAACCTTTTGGCAGCCCGATTGCGCCGGACCTGGGGACTCACGCCCGCGGAAGCCGCGCTCGCAGTCGAGCTACTGGAGAGCGAGAGCCTTCAAGCAGCGGCTACAAAACTTTGCGTCTCCAGAAACACCGCAAAGACGCAGCTCGCTGCGATCTTTCAGAAAGCCGGAACTCACAGGCAAACTGAGCTGATAAGAAAGCTCCTGACTGTAGCAGTGATCGCGCCCGTGCGTCCCGAACACAGAGTCTGAACGTCCGGCTGCTCCTAATGTTGACGCCTCTCTGCTATCGTATAAAGTTCGTCCTTAACACATGCCCACTCCAGTACCTATCACTGTCGCGCACGGTGACGGAATCGGCCCCGAAATCATGGCCGCCACGCTGCACATCCTCAAGGAGGCCGGCGCAGCGCTTGAAATAGACACCATTGACGTCGGCGAGAAAGTCTACCTCTCCGGCAACACCTCCGGCATCGCCCCCAGTTCCTGGGATTCGCTGCGCCGCACCAAGGTCTTCCTCAAAGCCCCGATCACCACTCCTCAAGGCGGCGGATACAAGAGCCTTAACGTCACCACCCGCAAGATGCTCGGCCTCTACGCCAACATCCGGCCCTGCGTGTCGTACCATCCCTTCGTTCGCACCAAGCACCCCGGCATGGATGTCGTCATCGTCCGCGAAAACGAAGAGGATCTGTACGCCGGCATCGAATATCAGGCCACGCCCGACGAGATCATCGCGCTCAAGGTCATCTCCCGCCCGGGCAGCGAGAAGATCGTCCGCTACGCCTTCGAGTACGCCATGCAGTACAAGCGCAAAAAGGTCACCTGCTTCACCAAGGACAACATCCTTAAGATGACCGACGGCAGCTTCCACAAGATTTACGACGAGATCTCCGCCGAATATCCCTCCATCGAAAAAGAACACTGGATCGTCGATATCGGCGCCGCCAAGCTCGCTGACACCCCCGAGGCCTTCGACGTCATCGTCATGCCCAACCTCTATGGCGATGTCCTTTCCGACGTGGCCGCCCAGATCGCCGGATCCGTTGGACTCGCCGGATCTTCCAACATCGGCGCGCATGCGGCCATGTTCGAAGCGATCCACGGCTCGGCTCCCCGCCGCGCAGGTCAGAACATGGCGAACCCGTCCGGCCTGCTGCACGGCGCGCTTCTGATGCTGGTCCACATCGGCCAGCCCGAAGTCGGCGAGCGCATCCATAACGCCTGGCTCCGCACGCTGGAGGAAGGCATTCACACTTACGACATCTTCCAGGAAGGCCTCAGCAAGCAGAAGGTTGGCACCAAGGAATTCGCCGACGCCGTGATTGCCCGCCTTGGCCAGAAACCGCAAACCATCAAGGCCGCCGAATACTCCACGACCGCGCGGCCTCCGGTCAAGATGCCGGAACCCAAGCCCGCGCCGAAAGCTGAGCTCGTCGGTGTCGACGTTTATGTCGAATGGCCCTCGCGCGAGCCCAAGAGCCTCGCCGCCGTGATCGGCAAAGCCTCAGGCGACGGACTCACTCTCGAGATGATGGCCAACCGCGGCGTCAAAGTCTGGCCCGAAGGGTCTCCCGAAACGCTCTGCACCGATGATTTCCGCTGCCGCTTCCTGGGCAACGCGGTTACGCCGAAACAGATCGTCTCTCTGCTGGATCGAATCGTTGGGCTCGGTCTTCCGATCGGCATGACGAATAGTCTGCGCAACTACGACGGCAAGGCCGGATTCACTCTCGCTCAAGGACAATAGACATGGTTACGGTCATAATGGGCAGCAAGTCCGATTGGGACGTCATGAAGCATTGCTCCGACACGCTGACTCAATTCGGCGTTCCGCACGAAAAACGCGTGTTGTCCGCTCATCGGACACCGCATGCAACGTCAGAATTTATATCAGGAGCCCTTTCCAGCACATTGGGATCCTAAGCTTAGAATTCCACGTGGACAAGTTGTCGCGG